>Ga0070741_10000419_pt1 | contig 157746 bp, 160 predicted proteins | sample Coa_R1_4_FD_66440 | JGI IMG/M metagenome (GOLD analysis project Ga0070741, IMG submission 66440) | Surface soil microbial communities from Centralia Pennsylvania, which are recovering from an underground coalmine fire - Coalmine... | ecosystem: Environmental > Terrestrial > Soil >... | reverse complement strand
AGCTCGAGCACCTCGGTGCTCTCGACCATCGGCGTGATCACGTGGCGGTAGCCCCAGCGGCGCATCTCGGCGAGGAGCGACTCCTGCGCCGCGCGGACGACCTCCGCCTCCTCCGGGAGAAGGTCGCGGAACCCGGGCACGCCGCCGAGCTGTGTCGGAGCGGCGGGCGGCCCAGACGCGTTGCTAGCCTCGGTGAAGAGACCTCCGGGCTGCGGCCACGTCGCGCATCTCAGCGCTCACTCGTCTTCCTCGTCGTCGTCGCCGCCGCTGTCGTCGTCCTCGGAGAAGTCGATCGGCTCGGCCTCGTCCTCGACCTCGTGCATGCCCTCTTCGACATCCTCGGTGTCCGCCGCGGCCTCCACGATCGCCGACTCCTCCTCGTCCTCGGTGAAGACTTCGACCTCGCGCGCGAGGAGGCTCTCCTTGGTGTACGGCCGGAACTCGACCTCGCGCTTCCGCTTCATCGGGAAGCTCGGCTTGCCGGCGAAGCGAGGGTCCTGGTACGTCTCACGGACGATGAGCTTCACCGTCGAGCCGTCGCACGACGTCACGCCCGCCTGGTAGCGGTTGCCGCCGCGCATGAACTTGATCAGCCGCCGCGCGAGCTTCGCCTCGAGGAGGCCGAGCCGCACACCGCGCGATGTCTCCGCCGACACGCCGTCGCCGTCAACCTTCAGCTCGGCCACGTCGCCGGCGGCGACCTTCGAGCAGATGTCCGGAGGCGAGCTCTCGACGATCGTGATGACGGTCTTGCCCATCTCCTCGACGAAGAGGTTGAGGTCGACCCGCGTGCCGCCGACCTTGAGGCCCTCCTTCTGGTGCAGCAGCGCGTTGATCCGGGCGGCGTTGCGCTTCGCGATGGAGTTCATCGGGTTGAGCTTCAGCGCTGCCTCGTAGGCCGCCTTCGCGTCCTTCAGCTTGCCGAGCTCCGATAAGGCCTTGCCCAGCCGGTTCTGCGTCTCCTCGTCGGCGCCGAAGCTGTCGACGATGAACTTGTTGAGCTTGACCGCCTCGTCCCACTTGCCGGCGATGGCCAGCTGTACCGCGTCTTCGGCGTACTGAGACCTCGGCTTCAGGTGCTCGGTGGATTCCGTCTTCAAACGTCCCGCTCCTCTGGGTGTCGGTGGCGAGCACGGCGCGCGGCAGCGCACTGGGCTCGGTGAAGGAAGCACGAGTATAGGTAAAGCTCGGAACCGAGTGGTCAAAATCTCCGCGTGCTCCGACGAGTTGCGTGCGCGGCGGTCCTCGCGGTGGCCGCGGCGTCGTGCGCCCTGCCCGGCGCAGGTGGCGCGCCTCCGGTCCTGAGGATCGGCGTCGACCTGCCGCTCAGCGGCGCCGAGGCGGCGGTCGCCGTCCCCGCGCTCAACGGCGTGCGCCTGTACGTCTCGCAGCACCCGACTCTCGATGGGTTCACCGTCGAGCTCGTCGTGAAGGACGACGCGACCGGAGGCACCCCCGAGCCGCCGCTCGGGGCGACCAACGTGGAGGCATTCCTCGCCGACCCCCGCCTGGTCGGGATGATCGGCCCGCTCGACGCCGCCGTCGCGCGCGCCGAGATCCCGGTGGCAGGCCCGGCGAGCCTGGCGATGGTCACGCCGGCGACCAGCAGCCCATGCCTCACGCGCGACATCTATCTACCGGCGGCACTGAACGCCAGCCGGACGGCGATCACATGCAAGGACGCCGGGCTCGCCTCTGCATCGGACCTGCGTCCGACCGGGATCAACAACTTCTTCCGGCTTTCGACCACCGACGACCTGCAGGGACCCGCGGCCGCCGACTTCGCGTACTCGAAGCTGCACCTCCTGCGCGTCGCGACGGTGTCCGACGGCGAGGGCTACGGCCAGGCGCTGGCCACCTCGTTCGCGACGAGGTTCCGTGCGTTGGGCGGCAGCATCGTCGCGCGCCTCGACCTCGCCGGCTCGGCGGACGTCGCCGCCTTCCTCAAGCGCACCAGGGCCGACGGCGCGCAGGCGATCTACTACGGAGGCACCTCCGCCAACCACGGCTGCGCGGTGCGGGCGCAGATGGCGGGCGTGTTCGACCAGGCGGCGCCGATGCTGGGCGGGGACGGCATCGCCCAGGACCCGGCCTGCCTCGCGGACGCCGGCCCGAATGCCGCAGGCATCTACGCCACCGTGCCCCTGGTCGACGCCGACGGCGTCGGGACGGCCGAGCCCGTGATCGCGGCCTTCAAGGCGGCGTACCCGCGGCCGGCGGATTACGGCCTCTACTCGGTCCCGGCCTACGACGCTGCGGGAGTGCTGTACGACGCCATCCACCGCGCGATCGCGCTGAACTACGGCGCGCTGCCGCCGAGGGGCAACGTGCTCTCCCAGCTGTCGCTCACGAGCCACTTCTACGGCGCCATCGGGATCTTCGGATTCGACCCCAACGGCGACACCACCAGGCGCGCCCTCACGGTCTTCGAGTCACCCGCCGCCGGAGGCGGCGCCCCGTGGACCGAGGCCGGCCGGGTCGATTACACGGCGACACCGCCCTACTGAGGCCGGGCGCCCGAACTCACACCACACTTGACTTGAGGCGGCCACCGAGTCAATAGTTCCGTCTCGGAGTAGCAGTTCGGCCACCCCCGTGTGGCCGCATTCGCCGCCGGCGCACTCTCGCCCCGACTTTTGGTTGGGAAGAGGGCGGCGAGTGAGGAGGCACCCCGATGCGTCCTTGCCTCCAAGAATCACAAGGGGGAACCATATGGTTCGAGCGAGAGGGCTGATAGTCCTCACAGTGGCGACGATCGTCGCAATGGCGTGCGGCAGCTCCACGACCGGGGGCGGCAGCACCAAGGGGACGATCAAGATCGGCAGCGACCTGCCTGTCTGTACGACCGGCGGGCAGTCGACCGCCAACGGTGTGAAGTTTGCCGTCGACCAGAAGAACGCGGCCGGCGGTGTGCAGGGCTTCACGATCCAGTACCAGAGCTTCGACGACTGCCGGCAGGGTTCGTACAACGCCGACGCCGGCGTGGCGAACGTCCGTCAGATGCTCGACGACAGCGCGTTCATGGGCATGGTCGGGCCGTACAACTCCGCCGTCGCGAAGGCGGAGATCCCGATCGGCGCGCCCAAGAACTTCGTGATGATCAGCCCGGCGAACACGAACCCGTGCCTCACGAAGGACCTTTCGACCTGCAGCTACCACCCGCAGGACCTTCGCGCGGGCAACCCGAACAACTACTGGCGCGTCGTCACGACTGACGACTACCAGGGCCCGGCGATGGCCGACTACTACTACAAGCAGCTGGGCATCAAGAGCGTCGGCATCCTCGACGACTCGACGGTGTTCGGCGTGGGCATCTCGGGTGCCTTCGAGACCGAGTTCAAGAAGCTCGGCGGCAACGTCGTTCAGCACGCCGAGTACAAGAAGGAGCAGACCAGCGACTTCAAGTCGATCCTGCTCGGCTTCAAGAACAAGGGCGCAGGGGCCGTCTACGTTGGCGGCACCGACGACCAGAACATCTGCATTCCGCGCAAGCAGATGAAGGACATCGGCTGGGACGTTCCGTTCGGCGGCGGTGACGGCATCGAGACCACGGACTGCATCGACCAGGCCGCTGGGAACGAGGTCAACATCTACGCCACCTCGGCCGGCGCCGACGCGACCCAGGTCCAGGGCGCGCAGCAGACCATCGCGGACTTCCGCAAGCAGTTCACCGGTGCGAACGACTTCGGCGGATACACGATGCAGGCGTACGACGCGGCGAACGTCCTCATGACCGCGATCGGCAACGCGATCCAGGCGAACGGCGGCAACATGCCGACCCGCAAGCAGGTTCGCGACGCAATGGCCAAGATCACCACCTTCCAGGGCGTGATCGGAAACTACGGCTTCGACCAGAACGGCGACACGACCCTCAAGATCGTGTCCATCTACGTCGTCGCATCGGGCGACCCGAGCAAGTCCACGGGCGTCTGTGGCAAGACGGCGACGCAACTCTGCTTCGTCTGGAAGACCCAGTTCGACTTCGCGCAGGCAAGCTAGTCTTTAAGCGCAGTTTTTAGCGAGGGGGCCGGCAACGGCCTCCTCGCTCTTTAGCAACTGGAGGGGCAGAACTGGACGCAGGCGCCGTAACCCGCGAGTCCCCGTTGCGACGGTTCCGCGACATGTCGATTGGCGGCATGAGCGTTGCGGATTACGGCTTCTACCTCCTGTGCGCGCTGGCGATCGTCCTGCTGCTCGTGCAGGCGGTCATCAACCCGACGCAGTTCTTCCAGGTGCTCGTCTTCGGTATCACGCAGGGCTCGATCTACGCGCTCGTGGCGCTCGGCTACACGATGGTGTACGGCATCATCGAGCTGATCAACTTCGCGCACGGCGACGTGTTCACGCTCGGCGCCTACATCGGCACCACGATCCTGGGGTTCTTCGCGCTCAACGAAAGGCAGTTCAGCGTGACGAACCTGATCGCGCTCATCGTCGTGTTCCCGCTGGTGATGCTGATCATGGGCGGCATCAACGTGGGGATCGAGCGCGTCGCCTACCGGCCGCTGCGTAACGCTCCCCGCCTCGCCCCGCTGATCACAGCCATCGGCATGTCGTTCTTCCTCGAGGGCCTGATGTTCCTGTGGAAGGGCCCGGCGACCGTCAACTTCCCGGACATCCTTCCCCACAACTCGACCACCATCGCCGGCGTGTTCTTCGGCGTGAAGGACGTCTTCGTGATCGTCGCCGCGGCCGTGCTGGTGACGATGCTCGGCCTCTTCATCAGCCGGACCAAGCTCGGCAAGGCGATGCGCGCGACGGCGCAGGACCGTGACGCGGCTCAGCTGATGGGCATCGACATCAACCGCACGATCGCCGCGACGTTCTTCATCGGCGCGCTGCTCGCGGGCGCCGGCGGGATCATCTGGGGCCTCTACTACAACACCGTCTACTACCAGCTCGGATTCCGGAGCGGACTGATCGCGTTCACCGCCGCGGTCTTCGGCGGCATCGGCAACATCCCGGGCGCCGCGATCGGCGGCCTGCTGATCGGAATGACGGCCGCCTTCAGCGACGGCTACATCGGCTCGAAGTGGACGCAGGTCGTGATCTTTGGGATCCTCATCGGCGTCCTCGTCTTCCGGCCCACCGGCCTCCTCGGCATGCGGGTGCCGGAGAAATGAGCGCGGCGGTACCGGCCTCCCGCGACACGAAGTCGCCGCGCCGCAGCTGGCAGGAGCGCCTTCGCGACCGGGACACCGCCGTCTACGTCGCGCTGATCGTGGTCGCGATCGTCTTCCCCATCGCGTCGATCTACGCGAGCGGCGGCACGGCCTGGGTTTCGCACGCGACGCGGGCCGGCTACTGGGTCCTCCTCGCCATCGGCCTCAACGTGGTGGTCGGGTTTGCGGGGCTGCTCGACCTCGGTTACGCCGCGTTCTTCGCGATCGGTGCGTACACGTACGCGCTGCTCGCGTCGACGCAGCTCGGGGCTTCGCCCCTGCACCACTCGATCCACATCTCGTTCTGGATCCTGATCTTCGTCTCGATGTTCATGGCCGCGTCCTTCGGCGCGCTGCTGGGCTTCCCGACCCTGAGGCTTCGGGGCGACTACCTGGCGATCGTGACCCTGGGATTCGGCGAGATCGTGCCCCAGCTCTTCTACAACTTCGACCAGTGGACCGGCGGCATCAACGCAATCGGCCTCATCGACCAGCCGCTGCTGCCGGGATGGGTCCAGGGCCCGTGGTCGGGCGACGGACCGGTCGCGATCGTGTCGCCCTACAACTTCAACGGCGACCCGGTCGCGTTCTACGTCCTGATCTGCGTTCTGATCGCCGGCGCGGTGATCCTGGTCAACAACCTGTACCGCTCACGGCTCGGTCGGGCGTGGATGGCGATCCGCGAGGACGAGGTCGCGGCCGCGGCGATGGGCATCAACACGGTGACGACGAAGCTCCTGGCGTTCGGCATCGGCGCCTCGTTCAGCGGTTTCGCCGGCGCGTATTACGCCTCGGACGTCGCGCTGGTGAGCCCGGACAACTTCCTGTTCATCGTCTCGATCACCGTGCTCGTCATGGTCGTGCTCGGCGGAATGGGCAATACCACCGGCGTGATCATCGGAGCGCTGGTGATGTACTACCTGATCTTCATCCTGATCCCGGGCCTGCCCGAGAACGTGACCAACTTCGCGAACAGCATCGGCTTCACCGCGCTCAACCAGAGCCGAGGTGACTGGCCGGGGCTTGCGGAGGCGACGCAGCGCCTGAACTTCATCATCTACGGCGGCATCCTGGTGGCGGTGATGCTCCTGCGACCGCAGGGCCTGCTGCCGAGCCGGGTTCGCGAGCAGGAGCTCAAGCACGCGGCGGTCCAGGAGGAGGAAGCCGCAGTCGAGGCTGCGCACGCGTGATGGTCGACGGCCAGGACGCGCCCAACATCCTCGAGGTCACGAACCTGACGAAGCGGTTCGGCGGCCTCGTCGCGGTCGACGACGTCAGCCTGCACATCAAGCGCGGCGAGGTGTTCGCGCTCATCGGCCCGAACGGCGCCGGCAAGACGACGCTCTTCAACAACATCACCGGCCTGTTCAGGCCGACCAGCGGCACCGTCGTCTTCGACGGCCGCAACATCACCGGCTCGAAGCCGCACCAGGTCGCGCGGTATGGGATCGCGCGCACGTTCCAGAACATCCGCCTGTTCGACTACATGACGTGCCTCGACAACGTGCGTGTCGGGCGTCACGTGCGGATGACCGCGAAGGTGTGGGACTCGCTCCTCAAGCTGCCGAATGAACGGCGCGAGGAGCTGCGGGTGACCGACGAGGCGATGGAGCTGCTCTCCTTCGTCGGCATCTCGAAGCACGCGCACCAGTACGCGCGCAACCTCGCCTACGGGCAGCAGCGCCGCCTCGAGATCGCCCGGGCGCTCGCGACGGACCCCAAGCTCCTGCTGCTGGACGAGCCGGCCGCGGGCTTCACGCCGCAGGAGAAGGTCGAGCTCATGGCCCTCGTGCACAAGATCCTTGAGCGCGGAGTGACCGTGTTCCTGATCGAGCACGACATGAAGCTCGTGATGGGCATCTCGAAGCGGATCGTGGTGATCGACCACGGCGAGAAGATCGCAGAGGGAAGCCCCGACGAGGTGCGCAACGACGTGCGCGTGATCGAGGCCTACCTCGGCCGGTCGGCCTAGCGGCGGTGAAGGGCAGATGGCGCTTCTCGAGCTGAACGGCGTCGACGCTTACTACGGGCGCATCCAGGCGCTGCGTGGCGTCACGATCCAGGTCGACAAGGGCGAGGTCGTCGCGCTGATCGGCTCGAACGGCGCCGGCAAGACGACGACGCTGCGCACGATCTCCGGCCTGATGCACCCCAATCGCGGAACGATCAGCTTCGACGGCCACGACGTCACGCGGACGAACGCCGCGAAGATCGTCGAGATGGGGATCTGCCAGTCGCCCGAGGGCCGGCGGTTGTTCCCGCGCATGTCGGTCGTCGACAACCTGTTCATGGGGGCGTACTCGCGCAACGACAAGCAGGGGATCGCGTCTGACATGGACCGCGTGTACACGCTGTTCCCCCGGCTGCGCGAGCGCCGCACGCAGATCTCAGGGACGCTGTCCGGTGGCGAGCAGCAGATGCTGGCGATGGGACGCGCGCTGATGGCGCGGCCGAAGCTGCTTATGCTCGACGAGCCGTCGCTGGGCCTCGCGCCGATCCTGGTCGAGACGATCTTCAGCATCGTGCAGGAGATCAATGCGCAGGGGACGCCCGTGCTGCTGGTCGAGCAGAACGCGAACAAGGCGCTCGAGGTCGCTCACCGCGGCTACGTGCTCGAGACGGGGAGCATCGTGCAGTCGGGCTCGGGCAAGGACCTGCTGAGCTCCGCCGAAGTCCAGAAAGCCTACCTGGGCATGTAACGGCTCGTCTCCTCCCCGCTTGCGGGGAGGTCGGGAGGGGACGAACCAGTAACTCCGGATCCACGTCTCCTCCCCGCTTGCGGGGAGGTCGGGAGGGGAGGGACCAGTAACTCCGGATCCACGTCTCCTCCCCGCTTGCGGGGAGGTCGGGAGGGGACGAACCAGTAACTCCGGATCCACGTCTCCTCCCCGCTGGCGGGGAGGTCGGGAGGGGACGAACCAGTAACTCCGGATCTACGTCTCCTCCCCGCTTGCGGGGAGGTCGGGAGGGGACGGACCAGTAACTCCAGCCCGAGCTACCGGCCGGGTTCGTAGCTCGAAACGAACAAATACACGAGCACGGCGGCGAACGCGACGTACTCCAGGACGACGTGACGCGTGAAGCTGTCTTCGACCGTGTGGCGCACGAGCCCGCGGTTGATGTACCACGCAAACAGAAGGATCACCGCGAACGTCCCCTCGTTGAGGATCAGGAAGCTCTCGAGCGCGGTCACCGCCCACGCGAGGAACGTGACGACCTGCGCGACGAAGATCGCGAAGATGAACGCCCGGCTCGGCGCGATCGAGCTGCCGTTGATCCGGAAGCTGCGATACGACGCGAGGAACGTGATCGTCAGGATCCACAGCAGCCGCAGGATCGGGTTGAACGGCAGCGTCACCACGACGAGGTACGCCCCGGCGAGGACGCAGATGAGGATCGCCTCCTGGACGACGACGTGCCCGCGCTTCTCGGAGTTGCGAAGCCGCAGGTAGTCCAGCCGGCCCGCGAGCACGAACCCCACGCCGAAGATCGCGCTGAGCAGCAGGAACTTCCACTGCTCGGGGACCAGGATCGCGAGCCCCGCCAGCGTGATCGCCCCGAGCGCGACGGGGATGTAGTGCTCGACCGCGGGCGGCTCGTCGGTGCGCAGGTACGCGAGGATGGCCGGCGCGGCGATGACGATCAGCCCCAGCCCGAGCATCCAGACCTGGTTCTGCGCGAGGAGCTCCGACTTGAACCCGAGCGCCACCGCGACGAGCACGATGCCCGCGAACACGAGGAACCTGCGGTCGCGCTCGACCTGCGCGACGACCACGACGGGCGCCGGCGCCTCGCGATGACCTGGCGGGGTCTTCACAAGCCGGGGAGTTTAGTGGACTGCGCCCGCGGGAGCGCCGACGACCAGTGCCATCCAGGTGGCCGATGCCAAGGATGGGGTGGCATCAGGAGGAGCGCATCTGCGATGCGTGACGACGGATGCCGGGCCCCCAGACGCCGGCATCAGACGCCGAAGGCGTCTCGGCCACCCGGGGGCGCTGGGCGCGGCGATCTCGCGGCGCAGGCCACTAGCTTCCTGCCCGCCCGTAGCGGTCTTCCAGGCGCACGACGTCGTCGATCTCCGGCGTCGACACCTCGTATATGTCCGCGTCCTCGACGGCCGTGAAGCGATGCCGCGTACCGGGCACGAGATGGATCGTGTCCCCCTCGTTCATGCGCACGGTCTTCAGCTCGCCGTCGTCAACTCCGAGCTCGGCGTCGATCGCGCCTCGCGTGATCAGCAGCCATTCGTCCTTTTCGTTGTGGTACTGCAGCGACAGCGCCTCGCCCTTGCGCACGTGCAGGATCTTGCCGAGGTAGCGCTCGGTGATCGCCCACCGAACCTCGTAGCCCCACGGCTTCTCGACGATCGTCTCCTCCGCCCGCTTGATCGTCGGAATCTCAGGCATGCACTTCCTTCTGCAGGCCGACGATGTCCTCGATCGCCTTGAGCCGCGCCTCGACCGCCTCGGAATCCCTCGCCTCCGCGTAGATCCGGATCAGCGCCTCGGTGCCGCTCGTGCGGAACAACACCCAGCTTCCATCCTCGAGGTTGAATTTGAACCCGTCGTCGTCGCGCACCCGCGCCACCTTCACGCCCGCGATCTCCTTCGGCTGGTGCTCCGCGAGCTGCTCCGTGATGCGCTTGCGGTCGCGGTCGTACGTATCGCGGTTCAGGTGGATGTCGTGCCGCGCGTACGCGTGCGGCCCGACCCGCGCCTCGAGGTCGCGCATGATCGCCGACAGCGGCTTTCCGCGCTTCACGATCATGTCGGCGAACAGCAGACCGACGAGGATGCCATCCCGCTCCGGGATGTGGCCGCGGATACCGAAGCCGCCCGATTCCTCGCCGCCGATGACCGCGTTCGTCTCCATCATCTTCGGCGCGACCCACTTGAACCCGACCGGCACCTCGTAGACCTCGGCGCCGAACTGCTTCCCGAGCTGCTCGACCATCTCCGTCATGTTCACGGTCTTGACGATCGGGCCCTTCATCTTCAGCACGTCGAACAGGTGCAGCACGAGCAGCGCAAAGACCTGCAGCTGGTTGATGAAGCGTCCGGTCTCATCGATGATCCCGACCCGGTCCGCGTCCCCGTCCGTGAGGATGCACAGGTCGTGGCCGCCGCCCTTCATCACCGCGATCGCCTCGTCGATGTTCGGCGGGATCGGCTCCGGCGGATGGCCGCCGAAGAACGGGTTGCGGTCGGCGTGCAGCTCAGTGACCTTCGTCTTGCCGGTGCCGATGAGGTCCTTCACGTAGCCGTATCCCGATCCGTGCATCGTCTCGTGCACGACGTCGAGGCCGGCGTTGCGGATCTCGTCGAGGTCGACGATCTTCCCCACCTGCCGGTAGTACGCGTCGCGCGGGTCGTACACCGTGACGAGCGACTCCACCGCCTCGCGGTCCGGGCGCTCGACCTCGCCAAGAGCGTTGATCCGGCGCTCCAGCTCCTTGATCACCTCGGTCGGCGCGGAGCTGCCGGTCTCGGGCTTGTACTTGACGCCGTTGAACAGGTACGGGTTGTGGCTCGCGGTGATCGCGACGCCGCCCGTCGCCTTGCGGTCGATCACGGTCCAGGACGCCACCTGCGTCGGCGACGGCCGGTTGAAGATCAGGCTCCGGACGCCGTTGGCCGCGAACACGTCCGCAACCAGCCGCGAGAACTCCTCGCTCGCGAACCGGCAGTCGTAGCCGACGACCGCGAGCGGATCGCTCGCACGGCTCTTCATGTACTCGGCGATGCCCTTCGCCACGCGCCGAACCGACGCGTAGGTGAAGTCGTCGCCTGTAATCCCCCTCCAGCCGTCGGTCCCGAATTTGATCTCGGGTAGCGCCATTTCGACCTAAAGGTAGCGGGTTTTGCCCGAACGTCTGAGCGCCTCGACCACGAGCTTGACGTCCTGCGCGCGCGACCTCGGACAGACCAGAAGGGCGTCCTCCGTGTCGACGATGATCATGTCCTCGAGGCCGATCGCGGCCACCAGCCGGCGCGCGCCGAACACCAGGCTGCCGCGCGTGTCGATCAGCACCGATTCGCCCTCCACCGAGTTGCCGCGCGCGTCCGCGCGGACCCGGTCGCCCAGTTCCGCCCAGCTCCCGATGTCCGCCCACTCGAAGTCCGCGGGCACCAGCACGAGCCGGTCCGTCTTCTCCAGCACGCTGCGGTCGACGACCTCGTTGGGCAACCGCGCGTACAGCTTCGAGGCGCCCTCCTCGTCGCCGGCCTGACGGGCGGCGAGCACCTTCCGTAAACCGGCCAGATGACGCGGCGCGTGGCGCTTGAGCTCGCTGAGGAAGACGTCCATGCTCCACGCGAACCACGCGAGGTTCCAGTAGTAGCCGCCGGCCTTGAGGAACCGGCGCGCGGTGCGCAGGTCCGGCTTCTCCGTGAAGCGCTCGACCTTGAAGGTGCCGGCCGGCCCGCGCCGCGGAGCGTGCACGTAGCCCATGCCGGTTGAAGGGAAGGTCGGTTTCAACCCGAACGCGACCAGGTTGTCCGTGGTCGACGCAACCTTGATCGCGAGCTTCACGGCGCGCGTCATCTGCGGACGCCCATGCACCACGTGGTCCGAAGCCATCGCGACCATGACCGCGCCCGGGTGCTGTTCGCCGATCGTGAGGGCGGCAAGGCCGTACGCGTTCGTCGTGCCGCGAGCGACCGGCTCGATGATCACGTGTTGGGCGTCGAGCTCGGGCAACACCGACTGGATGATGTCGCGCTGCCGCGCCTCAGTCACCACATAGATCTCTTCGGCGAGCGGGCGTAGGCGGTCGTACGTGTCGCGCAGCAGCGGCCGGCCGCGGCCGCCGAGCGGAAGCGTGTGCTTCGGCGTCGAGCGCCGCGAGCGCGGCCACAGGCGCGTGCCGGCGCCGCCGGCCGGGATCACCGCGACGGTCTTCGTCACGACGCTTCGGCCGCGAGCTCGGCGCTGCGCGCCGTCGACTCCCACGGCAGGTCGATGTCGGTGCGGCCGAAGTGCCCGTACACCGCCGTCTGCCGGTACAGCGGCCGGCGAAGGTTCAGCTCCTTGATGATCCCGAGCGGGCTGAGGTCGAACATGCGGTTCACCGCCGCCGCGATCTTCGCGTCCGGCACCCTGCCGGTGCCGAACGTCTCGACGCGCACGGACACCGGCTTCACGACACCGATCGCGTACGCGAGCTGAACCTCGCAGCGCGTCGCCAGACCGGACGCCACGACGTTCTTGGCGACGTAGCGCGCGCCGTACGCGCCGGCGCGGTCGACCTTTGTCGGGTCCTTGCCTGAGAAGCACCCGCCGCCGTGCCGCGCGTACCCGCCGTACGTGTCGACCATCACCTTGCGGCCCGTGAGGCCCGCATCCGCGACGGGGCCGCCGATCACGAACCGGCCCGTCGGATTGATGTACGCGCGCACGCCCCCGTCGCGCAGATCCGCGGGGATGACCGCGTCGATCACGTGCTCGGTGATGTCGGCGCGCAGCTGCTCGGTGTCGACCTCGTCGTGGTGCTGGGCCGACACGACGACGTTGTCCACCGCCTCGGGCCTGCCGTCGTCCGAGTAGCGCACGGTGACCTGCACCTTGCCGTCGGGCCGCAGGTAGTTCAGCGTCTTGTTGCGCCTCGCCTCGGCGAGCTTGCGCGCGAGCCTGTGCGCGAGGCTGATCGGCAGCGGCATGAGCTCCGGCGTCTCGTCGCACGCGAAGCCGAACATCATTCCCGAATCGCCCGCGCCGCCGACGTCGACGCCCTGCTTGATGTCGGGCGACTGCTCGTCGATGCTCGTGACGACGCCGCAGGTCTCGGCGTCCAGCCCGTACTTCGCGCGCGTGTAGCCGACCTCGCGCACCGTCTGGCGGAGGATGCGCGGGATGTCGACGTAGCAATCCGTCGTGATCTCTCCGACGACCAGCGCCAGGCCCGTCGTGACTATCGCCTCACAGGCGACTCGCGCGAGCGGGTCCTTGGCCAGGATGGCGTCGAGGATGGCGTCCGAGATCTGGTCGGCCAGCTTGTCGGGGTGGCCTTCAGCCACCGACTCGGACGTGAACAGAGATGGCATCCGCGTGGTCCTCCTTTGAATCACCCCACGCCGGCAAGGCGCCGCGGCCTCACGCGCAGCTCCCCAAGCGCCAGGGCTCTTGCTCCCGGGACGCTGAAATCCTAGGGCAACTCCATGTAGTGGATGCCCGAGTGCCGGAAGAGCTTCGAGCCGCGCCTGGCGAGCAGCGCGAGCGTCGCCTCCCGCGCCGAGTCCATCACGGCTTCGAGCTCCGCGCGCTGCATCCGCCACGAGGCCGTCGGCGACGTTACGGGGCACAGGATCGTGATGCGCGCGCGATCGCGCAGCCGCTCGTACTCGCTCAGCATCTGGTGGTGGAGCGTGAGCTGGAGCGTCCGGGCGATGAGCTCGGGCCACGACGTGGGTACCCTCTCGTTCTCGCCTCCCGCCATGAGGCTGACGGCGATGACCTCCTTCGCGCCATCGTCGACCGCGATGTCGAGCGGCGTGTTGTCGACCACACCGCCGTCGAGGTGCTCGCGGCCGTCGATGACGACCGACGGAAACACGCCCGGGATCGCGGTCGACGCGAGCAGTGCCGGTGTCAGGTCGCCGGCCCTGAACACCGCGCGGCGGCCTGAGTTGTAGTCGGTCGCGACGACGCTCAGCGGGACCCGCAACTGCTCGAATTTCGAGAAGCCCGTCAGCGCCACCGCGCGCTCGACGAGGCGCCTGACGTTGGTCTGCGGCAGCGCGCTGACCTGGCGGCGACGCAAACCGGATAGAACGACGCCGAGCGGGTGCGCGTGGAAGACCGCCGCGGCCTGCGGCGACACCCAGACCTCGCGGAGCATCATCACGCCCGCCAGCGACGGGTAGGCCGCGATCGCGCTCGCGTTCAGCGCGCCGACGCTGACGCCCACCAGCGCCCCCGGGGCTTCCACGCCGGCCTCGAACAGCGCCTGCAGCACACCGACCTGCGCGGCGCCCCGTGCACCGCCGCCGCCGAGAACCCACGTGCGCTTGCCGGGGCCGAACAGGCTTTGGTTAGGTTCCCTCCTCCCAGGAGCTCAGATACTTCTGCTGCTCTTCGGTCAGCGTGTCGATCGCGACGCCCATCGAGCGGAGCTTGAGCCGCGCGACCTCGGCGTCGATGTCGTCGGGCACGTCGTAGACCTTGGGCTCTAGCTTGCCCGCGTTCTTCGCCATGTACTCCGCGCACAGAGCCTGGTTCGCGAAGCTCATGTCCATCACCGCCGCGGGGTGGCCCTCGGCCGCCGCCAGGTTGATCAGGCGGCCCTCGGCGAGGACGTGCAGCCGCCTGCCGCCCCCGACCTTGTACTCCTGGACGCCGGGGCGGACCTGCCGGATGCTCGTCGCCATCCCGTCCAGCGCCTTGAGGTTGATCTCGGAGTTGAAGTGCCCGGAGTTCGCGAGGATCGCGCCGTCCTTCATCGCCTCGAAGTGCGCGCGGTCGAGGACGTTCACGTCGCCGGTGACCGTGACGAAGATGTCGCCCTGCGGCGCCGCCTCCTCCATCTTCATGACGCGGAAGCCGTCCATCACGGCCTCCAGCGCCTTGACGGAATCGACCTCGGTGACGATGACGTCGGCGCCGTGGCCCTTCGCGCGCGAGGCGAGCCCGCGGCCGACCCAGCCGTAGCCCGCGATCACGAACTTCTTGCCCGCGACCAGGACATTGGTTGCGCGGATGATGCCGTCGAGCGTGGACTGCCCGGTGCCGTACCGGTTGTCGAACATGTGCTTCGTGTCCGCCTCGTTGACAGCGACGATGGGATAGCGAAGCACTCCGCGGTCCGCCATCGCGCGCAGGCGGATGACGCCGGTCGTCGTCTCCTCAGTGCCACCGATGACCTCGGTGAGCTGGGACTGCCGCTTCTTGTGCAGCACGGAGACGAGGTCGGCGCCGTCGTCCATCGTCATCTCGGGGCGGTGGTCGAGGGCCGCCTCGATGTGCCCGTAGTAGGTGTCGTTGTCCTCGCCGCGGATCGCGTACACCTTGATGCCGTGCGATGAAGCGAGCGCCGCGGCCACCGCGTCGTTCGTCGAAAGCGGGTTCGACGCGCACAGCGCGACGTCTGCGCCGGCGGCCTTGAGGGTGAGCATGAGGTTTGCCGTCTCGCTCGTGACGTGCAGGCACGCGGCGAGCTTGCGGCCCTCGAGGGGCTTCTCCTTCTCGAACCGCTGGCGGATCAGCGCCAGCACCGGCATCTCGCGCGCCGCCCAGTCGATGAGGTTCTGCCCCTCGCCGGCGAGCTTGAAGTCCTTGACGTCCGCAGCCTGAGTTTTCAAGTCCTGACTCCCACTAGCTAGTAGACGAGTTCACTTACGACGTCGATGCCCTGGAGGCGCTTGCGGCCCTCCAGCGCCGAGAGCTCGATGAGGACCTGCACGCCCACGACCTCGCTCTCCAGCTTGCGACAGAGCTCGACCGCGGCGGCGGCCGTGCCGCCCGTCGCGAGCACGTCGTCGACGATCAGAACACGCTGACCCTTCGCGACGGCGTCCTGGTGGACGTCGAGCTGGTCCGTCCCGTACTCGAGCTGGTACGAGTGGGTCAGCACCTTCCACGGCAGCTTCCCCGCTTTCCGGATCGGGATGAAGCCGGCGCCGAGGCGCACCGCGATCGCCGCCCCCGGGATGAAGCCTCGCGCCTCGATCGCCGCGACATGGTCGATCCGCTTGTCGAGCCAGTGCCGCGACATCATGTCGACGATCTCGTGGAACGTGTCCTTGTCGGCGAGCAGCGGCGTGATGTCGCGGAACACGATGCCGGCCTGCGGGAAGTCCGGGACGTCCCGGACCATCCTCTTCAGCTCGTCAGTTCGGCTTGTCGTCACAGCACCGACCGGAAGTATTCAAGCGTTCGCCTCAATCCGTCCTCGAGCCCCACCTCGGGCTCCCAGCCGAGCAGCGTACGCGCCCGCGTGATGTCCGGCTGCCGCTGCTTCGGGTCGTCCACCGGCAGGTCCCTGTGGACGATGCGGCTCTTCGACCCCGAGAGCTCGATGATCGTCTCGGCGAGCTCGAGCATGGTTACCTCGTGCGGGTTGCCGAGGTTGACCGGCAGCTCATCGGCCTTCTCGAGGACGGCCAGAATGCCGCGGACCAGATCGGCGACGTAGCAGAGGCTCCTGGTCTGCGAGCCGTCGCCGTACACCGTGAGCGGCTCGCCACGGATCGCCTGGGCCATGAAGTTCGGCACTGCGCGCCCGTCCTGGACCTGCATTCGCGGACCGTGCGTGTTGAAGATGCGGATGATCCTGGTGTCGACCTGGTGCGCGCGGTGGTAGGCCATCGTGAACGCTTCCCCGCAGCGCTTGGCCTCGTCGTAACAGCCGCGCGGGCCGATGGGGTTGACGTTGCCCCAGTAGGTCTCCGGCTGCGGGTGGACGAGGGGGTCGCCGTACACCTCCGAGGTCGAGGCGATCAGGAACGTCGCGTCCTTCGCGCGCGCCAGGCCGAGCATGTTCATCGTCCCGATCGTCCCGACCTTGAGCGTGTGGATCGGGTTCGCGTCGTACTGCGGCGGCGACGCGGGCGACGCGAAGTGAAGGACGTAGCGCACGTCGCCGTCGACGGAGATGAACTCGTTCACGTTGGCCTGGCGCAGCTCGAAGTCCGGGTTGCCCTCGAGGTGCTTCACGTTGCTCGCGGCGCCGGTGAGGAAGTTGTCAAGGGCGAGCACGCGGTGGCCGTGCGCGAGGAGGGCCTCGCACAGGTGCGAGCCGATGAAGCCGGCTCCTCCGGAGACGACGGCGCGCGGCTTCGCGCTGCCGCTAGCCGCGGCCGATACCTCGATAGACGAAGCCGAGCTCGCGCATCGTGGCCGGCACGTAGATGTTGCGGCCGTCGATCATCACGGGGCGCCGCATCGATGCCTTGATGCGCGCGAGGTCGAGCTGGCGGAACTCGTTCCATTCGGTGACCAGCACCAGCGCGTCGGCGCCGCTCGCGACCTCGTAGGCGTCCTTGCAGTATTCGAGGTCCGGGAGCAGCGCCTGCATGCGCTCCATCGCGGCGGGGTCGTAGGCGCGCACGTGCGCGCCGGCGGCGAGCAGCACCCTCGCGATGTCGATGCTCGGCGCCTCGCGGAGATCGTCGGTGTTGGGCTTGAACGCGAGCCCGAGCAGGCCGACGACCTTGTTGTTGAGGCCGTCGAGGGCCTCGCGGAGCTTGTCGATGACGAGCATGCGCTGGTCGCGGTTGATGTCGAGCACCGCGTGCAGCAGCTCGGGGTGGTAATCAAACCGCTCGGCCAGCGCCGCCAGCGCCTTGACATCTTTCGGAAAACAGGAACCGCCGAAACCGATCCCGGCGTCGAGGTACGCGGCGCCGATCCGGCGGTCGAAGCCCATGCCCTCCGCGACCAGCTTCGCGTCTGCGTCCACGCGCTCGCAGATGCGCGCGATCTCGTTGATGAAGGAGATCTTCGCGGCCAGGAACGCGTTCGACGCGTACTTCACCATCTCCGCGGTGTAGATGTTCGGGCTGATCACGATCGGCGCCTCGAGCGACTCGTAGAGCTTCGCCACCTTCTCGGCCGCCTCGCGGCTGTGCCCACCGACCACGACGCGGTCGGGGTGCATGAAGTCCTGGATCGCCGACCCCTCGCGCAGAAACTCCGGATTCGAAACGACCTCCACCTCGTGCTTGGGGTTGCGGTTGCGGATCACCTCCGACACGCGGTCGCCGGTCAGCGGTGGAACCGTCGACTTGTTCACGACCACGAGCGGCCCGGTCATGTGGTCCGCGATCGACGATGCCGCGGACTCGACAAAGGACAGGTCGGCCTCGCCCCCCTCTCCCTCGGGCGTGCTCACGGCGATGATCGCGTACTCTGCGCCCGGGATCGCATCCGCGTAGGAGGTGGTGAATCGCAGGCGCCGGCTCTCCGCGTTCCGCTGCACGAGCTCCGTGAGACCCGGCTCATAGAACGGCACGACGTGGCGCTCGAGCTGCTCGATCTTCTCGCGGTTCACGTCGACCACGATCACGTCGTTGCCGAGGTCCGCGAGGCACGCCGCGGTCGTGAGACCGACGTAACCCGCGCCGATGACGGCGATCCTGCTCATCTCGGCCGCATTATCGCAACAGGCTTTCGTACGCCGAGATCGTCGCCCTCGCCGTCTTCCGCCAGCTGAACTTGCGCGCGCGATCGATTCCAGGCTGCCACGGCCGCTGCGGCAGCGACGCGAGCCGCGCCGCGGCGCGACCGAGCGCATCCGCGTCCCCGTCGTCGACAAGCTCGCCTGCGCCGTCGACGACCTCGGGCAGGCTCGAGTTGCTATAGGCCGCGACGGGGCAGCCGCACGCAAGCGCCTCGAGGCACGGCAGGCCGAACCCTTCGTAGCGGCTCGGAAACACGAGGCAGCCGGCTGCGGAGTAGACGTCGACCAGCTCGGAATCCGCGAGGTGGCCGAGGACCCGCGCGTCGGCCATCTGCTTCGGCGCCTGCTTGCCGGGCTCGCCGACCACGACCAGCTTCAGGTCCGCTTTCTCGGCCTTCGCCACCGACCATGCGCGCAGAAGCGCGGCCGGGTCCTTGCGGGCGTCGAGCGCGCCGACGAACAGCAGGTACCCGGCGTCGATGCCAAACCTCTCCTTGACCCGCGCCGCCGCTCCCGGGGCGGGCTTGAACCGCTCGTCCGCGGCCTCCGGCACGACCTTGATGCGCCGCTCGTCGATGCCGGCCAGGCGGACCGCGTCGCTGGCCGTCGACTTCGAGACCGCGAGCACAAGGTCCGCCCGCCGCAACAGCCGGCGCCCGACCCAGTAGCGCATTCGCTCGCCCCACATGCGCGAGCCGCCCGACCGCAGCGCCCACGGGATCAGGTCGTGGAGCGTCACCACCAGCGGGCACGGGGCGCTGCCCGGCAGGCGCAGGTCGATGGCGTGGTAGAGATCCGGCCGGAGCCGCTCGAGGTCGCCGCGCAGCGCGACCGCGTCCTCGTAGGGCGCGAGGTTGCCGGAGTAGCGCCGCACGGTCCGCGCCACCTTGAACTGCACCGGCGGCAGCTTCGGCGCCGGGTGACGCGAGTCCAGGAGCAGAGTAAGGTGGGGGTCGAACCCCTCGGCCACGAGGCCTGTGAGGAGTCCCATCGCATAGCTGCCGACGCCGCGTTTGGCGCTCGGCCCCTGGAGAGGCCGCATATCCAGCAGAACCGACGGAGTCGCCGAACTCATAATTTGGCCGCCATGGAACCTCTAGACCTCGTCATCGTCGGCGGCTGCGGACACGTCGGTTTGCCGCTGGCTCTCTCCCTCGCTGAGACAGGCTATCGCGTCGGGGTGAACGACATCGACGCGGCGAAGATCGACGCGGTGCGAAAGGGAGAGGTCCCGTTCCGCGAGAACGGCGCCGCCGAGCTGCTGCACAGGATCCTCCCCACCGGACGTCTCGACTTCAGCACGTCGCCCGCGATCGTTGCGCGCACTCGCACCGTGATCCTCGTCATCGGCACGCCGATCGACGAGTTCATGAACCCGTCGGTCACTGTCTTCGACCGCGTGCTCGACGAGCTCATCCCCCACATCGCCGCCGGCTCGCTCATCGTCCTCCGGTCCACCGTCTTCCCGGGGACGACGGAGGGCGTCGAGCGCCGGCTCCACAGCGCGGGCGTCGACGCGACCGTCGTGTTCTGCCCCGAGCGGATCGCCGAGGGACACGCGCTCGACGAGGTCAAGTCGCTGCCTCAGCTGATCGGCGCGTCGACCGACGAGGCGTACGAGCAGGCGGCGAAGCTGTTCGAGCCTCTGGGCATGCAGCTGATCCGCACGAGCCCGCTCGAGGCCGAGCTCGCGAAGCTGCTCACGAACACCTGGCGCTACATGAAGTTCGCGATCGCCAACCAGTTCTTCCAGATCGCTCATCGCTCGGGAGTCGACTACGGCCGAGTGCTCGACGCGATCCGCCGCGATTACCCGCGCGCGGCCGACCTGCCCGGCCCGGGTTTCGCCGCGGGGCCATGCCTGCTGAAGGACACGATGCAGCTGTCCGCGTTCACGCCCGATCATTTCCCCATGGGCCAGGCCGCGATGCAGATCAACGAGGGCATGCCGAACTACATCGTCGACGTGCTGACGAGCCGGCAGCCGCTCACGGGTCGGACCGTCGGGATCCTCGGCATGGCGTTCAAGGGCGACTCCGACGACGCACGCGCCTCGCTCAGCTACAAGGTGCGCAAGCTCGCGGCCTTCAAGGGCGCGAAGGTTCTTTGCACGGATCCCTACGTCAAGGATTCGAGCTTCGTCTCGCTTGACGAGGTGCTGACGAGTTCCGACGTGCTCGTCATCGGCGCGCCCCACCGCGACTACCGCGGCCTCGAGCTCGACGGCCGCGAGGTCGTCGACATCTGGGGCATCACCGGACCCATACGCCTCTGAAGCTCCTCGTCACGGGCGCATCCGGGTTCATCTGCGGCTACCTCGTCGCCGAATTGCTCGAGCACGGCCACGAGGTCGTTGGCGTCGACAACTTCTCGAAGTACGGCGCGGTTCGCCGCAGCTACGACTCGCACCCGCGCTACCGCCTCGTCGAGGGCGATGCGAAGGACGCGGCGCTCATGACCGAGCTCGCGGCGGATTGCGACCACGTCGTCGCCGGCGCCGCGATGATCGGCGGGATCTCCTACTTCCACGAGTTCGCCTACGACCTTCTCGCCGAGAACGAGCGCATATGCGCCGCGACGTTCGACGGCGCGATCAGCGCGTTCCGGCTGGGCCGCCTGCAGCGGATCACGGTCATATCGAGCAGCATGGTCTTCGAGTCCGCGAACGTGTTCCCGACCCCGGAGGGCGCGCAGCTCACCAGCCCGCCGCCGCGCTCGACCTACGGCTTCCAGAAGCTCGCGGTCGAGTACTTCGCGAAGGGTGCGCACGAGCAGTACTCGCTGCCGTACACGATCGTGCGGCCGTTCAACTGCGTCGGCATCGGCGAGCGGCGCGCGCTGCGCGACCGCGAGATCATGAGCGGCAACGTGAAGCTCGCGATGAGCCACGTCGTCCCCGACCTCTGCCAGAAGATCCTGCGCGGACAGGACCCGCTGCACATCCTCGGCGACGGCGCCCAGGTGCGGCACTACACGTACGGCGGCGACCTCGCGCGCGGAATCCGGCTCGCGATCGAGTCCGACAAGGCCGTGAACGACGACTTCAACCTTTCCACCGCGCGCTCGACCACGGTGCGCGAGCTGGCCGAGGTCATCTGGCGCAAGGTGCACGGCGACGGCCGGCCGCTGAACCTGGTCAGCGACCCGCCCTATGAGCACGACGTGCAGATGCGCGTGCCCGACGTCCGCAAGGCCCGCGAGGTGCTGGGCTTCGAGGCGACCACCAGCCTCGACACGATGCTCGACGAGGTCATACCGTGGATCAAGGAAGAGATCGGAGCGGGCCGGATCTGAACGCCGCGTCTCCGCCGCCCGCTCTGTCGATCGTCGTGCCCGTCTACAACGAGGGAGAGCACGCCGAGCCGACGCTGCGCGGAGTCGTCGAGCACACGCACACCCGGCCGCTCGAGGTTCTCGTCGTCCACGACATGGACGAGGACACGACCGTGCCGGTGGTCAAGCGCCTCCAGGCCGAGATGCCGGAGCTCAGGCTGCACAAAAACACGCTCGGCCGCGGCGTGTTGAACGCGATCAAGTCCGGGCTGGTCGCGGCCCGAGCACCGTACGTGCTCGTGACGATGGGTGACGGTTCCGACGATCCGAAGGACATCGACGCGATGTACGCGCTCGCGCGGTCGGGCGCCGACGTGGTCGCGGGGTCGCGCTACGTGCACGGCGGCCGCCAGCTCGGCGGCCCGCTGCTGAAGCGCTCGATGTCGCGTGTCGCCGGGCTCTCGCTGCACTGGCTGGGCGGCCTCCCGATTCACGACGCGACGTCGAACTTCCGGCTGTATTCGAAGCGGCTGCTCGACCAGGTCACGATCGAATCGACGGGCGGGTTCGAGCTCGGGATCGAGCTGACGGTGAAGGCTTATCGGCTCGGGATGCGTGTCGCCGAGGTCCCGACGACGTGGCGCGACCGCACCGCCGGGACGAGCCGCTTCCAGCTCTGGAACTGGCTGCCGCGCTACCTGCATTGGTACCGCAAGGGGATGGGCGCCCGCTTCTCGCGTAGCTAGGTCGCGGATCCCCCGCCAGAATGGCCGCGTGCCGGACTGGACGTACCACCCGCTCCGGAAACCGATGGCCGCGGTCCTTGGCGTGGACGGATCCCGGCGCACCGCGATTCGATTCCTTGGCTCCCTTTCGCGCCTTCCGGGCGGCCGTGCGCTGATCGCGGGTTTCGGCCACACGCTCCCGCCGACCGCGGCACGCGGAGTTATTGCGGGCGTGCCGTGCGGCTCGCGCGTCGGCGTCTCGAGCGGTCCCGGCCTCGCCGCCGACGTGGCCGGCGCGATGCCCGCGCTCGGAGCGGGACTCGTGGAGGTCGGCCCGGTCGGAGCTGCTGCCGCGCACGCCGTCGCGCGCAGCCTGCGGCACGCCGGCGCTCCGGTGGCGGTCCGCGTGTCCGCACGCGACGCCGCGGAGGTCGTCCCCGTGACGGCGGATTGCGCCGCGATCGTCGTGGTCGACCTCGATGCCGGCGCCGGATCGGACGTCGTCGCGAAGGTGTCCTCGCGGACGAAGGCGCCGGTGCTCGCCGGCATCTCGGCCACGACTGCTGCGGCGCCGGCGGCCTGCGGGCTCGTCATCAGAGAGGCGTCCATCGAAAGCGTGCGACGGTATCGGAGCCCCGGACGGGCGATCATCGCGACGACCTCGAACCCCTCCCCGCGGGCGGCCGCGGACCTTCTCGCCGCGGGCGCCGACGCGGTGCTGGCGACCCCGGCCGCCCTCATAGAAGCCGGGCCTGGCTGGTTCTCGAGGGTGACCGAGCTCACCACGCCGGCGGAACCCGGGGACGTCGCGTCCAGGGCGTGGATCGCGGGCGTCGCGCTGGGGCTCGGGATGATCTTCGGCGGGCTCGGAGCGGCGATCGAATCCCTCGGGCCCGTGCTTCTCCCCTACGACGCCGCCTTCCTCGGCGCCGGCGCCGACCGTCTCGCCGCCATCAATCCGCGCCTGATCCAGTTCCTGCAGCACGACCGCATCACGCTCGCCGGGACGATGATCGCCATCGGCATCCTCTACACGTCGCTGTCGTGGTTCGGCATACGCAGGGGCCTCGCCTGGGCTCGCGACGCCGTCCTCGCGTCAGGCGTCGTCGGGTTTCCGACCCTCTTCTACTTCTTTGGGTACGGGTACGTCGAACCGGTGCACGTCGCCCTCGCCGCGGTCCTGTTCCCACTGTTCGTGCTGGCCGTGTGGCGGCGCCCGACTGCGCGGTCAGCGTCCGCACCCGACGCCGACGCGGCGCCCGTCGACGAGTGGCATCGCGCCCTCGCCGGTCAGCTCCTCATGGTCCTGACGGGATTCGGCCTGGTCGTCGGCGGCCTGACGATCTCCTACGTCGGGCTGACCGCGGTGTTCGTCCCTTCGGACCTCGCCTACATGGCCACCACCGCGCACGCGCTCGACGACGCGAACCACCGCCTCCTCTCCTTCATCGCGCACGACCGCGCGGGCTTCGGCGGCGCCCTGATTTCGGCCGGCGTCGCGATCCTTCTGCTCGCGGCCTGGGGCTGGAAACGCGGCAGCGCATGGGTCTGGTGGTGCCTCCTCGCGTGCGCGAGCATCGGCTTCGGTGCGGCGCTCGGCGTGCACCTCGCCGTCGCGTACACCGACTTCTGGCACGTGCTGCCGATCTACGTCGGGATCGCCGTCAGCTCCATCTCGCTCACGCTCGCGGGCCCGTTTCTGCTCGGGCGGCGCGAATAGCTAGCGGACGAGGGGCCGGTAGTTCTGCCTGTAGAACTCCCAGTACTCGCCCGACTTCAGCGGACGCCACCACTTCTCGTGCGCGACGTACCACTCGACGGTCCTCTCGAGGCCCTCGTCGAAGGTCACGCGAGGCTGCCAGCCGAGAGCGCTGATCCGCGTCGTGTCGAGCGCGTACCGGTAGTCGTGGTTCGGGCGGTCGGCGACGAACTCGATGAGTCCGTGCGGCTTGCCGAGCACCTCGAGCACCGCCTTCGCGACCTCGAGCCCGCTCGTCTCCACGCCTGTCCCGATGTTGTACGTCCCGCCAATCGGCGCCTGGTGCAGCACGAGGTCGATGGCGCGGCAGTGGTCGTCGACGTGCACGAAGTCACGCACCGCCGAGCCGTCGTTGTACAGCGGCAGCCGCATGTCGTCGATCGCGTTCGTGATCATCACCGGGATGAGCTTCTCCGGGTACTGGTTCGGCCCATACGTGTTCGAACCGCGCGTGATCAGCAGCGGGATGCCGTAGGCGCGGGCCATGTGCTCCGCGCCCGCCTTGCTCGCGGAGTACGGGCTGCGCGGCGCGAGCGCGTCCTCCTCGCGCGAGCGCCCCTCCCTCACGTCGCCGTAGACCTCGTCGGTGCTCACGTGCAGCAGGACCTGGTGCGCGTACGTCCGGGCGGCGTCGGCGAGCACCGCGGTGCCGCGGACGTTGGTCTCGATGAACGCGTACGGCTCGATGAGCGAGCGGTCGACATGCGTCTCTGCGGCGAAGTTCACGATCGCGTCGCACTGGCGCGCCACCTCGTCGACCACGCTCGCGTCGCAGATGTCGCCGTGGACGAAGGCCACGTCGACGCCGTCAAGGTTCGCGCGGTTGCCTGCGTAAGTGAGCTTGTCGAGCACGGTGACGCGGGTCTCCGGGTGCTCGGCGCGCATCAGGCGGACGAAGTTAGACCCGATAAAGCCGGCCCCACCCGTGACCAGCACGTGCCGGAACCTGCGGGTCACTTGATCGGAGGGCCCGCCGTCCAGTCGTAACCGATCGCTGGATCGTCGTGCGGGATTCGCCCCTCGTCCTCCGGGTCGTAGACGCTCGACGTCACGTAGAGGACGTGGCTCCGCTCGAGCGCGCGGCACCCGTGCGCGACGCCGGGCGGGATCTTCAGGCACGTGGGGTGCCCGTCCCCCATCAGAAGTTCCATGAGCTCGCCCTTCGTAGGCGATCCGTCACGCGTGTCGTACAGCGCCACCTTCACGGTTCCGATCACGTACCACCAGTCGGTCTGGTTCCGATGGATGTGCCACGCCTTGGCGGTGCCCGCGTGCATCAACGAATGGCTCCACTGCCCGAAGGAGGGTCCGAAGAACTCGTCGGTCGAGCGGATCACCTCGCGAAAGAATCCGCGCTCGTCCTCGTGCGTCACGAGGTCCTTGACCACCACGCCCTCGATCAGACCCATCCGCCTAATCCTTGTTGGCGCCGCTCTGGCGCACGTGGTCGTTGACCGCGTAGTACGCGTCGATCGACTCGCCGGCGTCGCCCCAGAACGCGTCGAGCACGTCGTGCTCCATCAGGCCACGCTCGACGTACCAGTTGTTGACGTCAGTGATCTCGAGCTCGCCGCGGCCCGACGGCTTGAGGCTCGGCAGCACGGTCCACACGCTGCCGTCATAGAAGTACGCGCCGGTGACGGCGAACCTCGACGGCGGGTCGCTCGGCTTCTCGACGATCAGCTCGATCCTCCCGTTGCCGTTGAACTTCGCGACGCCCAGGTTGCGCAAATGCTCCGGATCCTTCTCGGCGGAGAGGATCACCCTGGCGCCGGCCTTCTGGTTGCGGAACGCGTCGACGCACGGCTTGAGCGTCCGGCCGTAGATGTTGTCCGCGAGCAGCACGACCACACGGTCGCCGCCGACGAAATGCTCCGCGAGGGCAAGCGCCTCGGCGATGCCGCCAGGCTTGTCCTGGTACGCGTAGAGCAGGCGATCGACCCCGAACTCCTGGCCGTTGCCGAGGAGGCGGAGGAACTCGCCGGCATGCGTGCCGCCGGTGACCAGCATCATCTCGGTGACGCCGGCCTTCACCAGGGCCTCGATCGCGTAGCTGATCATCGGCCGGTCGTAGATCGGAAGCAGGTGCTTGTTCGTGATCCGCGTCAGCGGATGCAGCCGGCTGCCGGTTCCACCGGCGAGCACCACCCCTTTCACGCTGCATAGTTTCGCGTCCGGTACCCTTCGGCGTGTGAGCAGCCATCCGCCGCCGGCGCCGCACACGCGGTATTCCGACGACGGCTACTGGTGGTGGGACGGCGGCTCCTGGAAGCCGGCGGTCTCGTCCGACCGCCTCTGGCGCTGGAACGGCCAGACCTGGGTGCCGGCGCAGCAGCCCGCGGCCGTCCACGGCGGCCGGGGACCCGGTGCCGCCATCCTCGTCTCGATCGCGGTCTTCATCGGGGTGCTGGTCCTCGTGTCGGTGATCGCGACGCTCGTCTTCCTCAGCATGTCGGACCAGATCGGCAACGTCATCGGCAACGTTTTCGGCACCACGAGCGGCTGACACACCACAACACCTGATACCGAACGCGTAGGTAAGCCACCAGTTGTTGTGGCAGACTGGCCGCCGAAGCGAGAATGCCGAGACCTGACGCCTGGCCGAGAACGATCCTGCACGTCGACCTCGACGCCTTCTACACCTCGGTCCACCAGCGCGACGACCCGAAGCTGAGGGGCATCCCGGTCGCCGTGGCCGGGCGCTCGAAGCGAGCCGTCGTGATGGGCGCGTCGTACGAGGCCCGCGGCTATGGCGTCCGCTCGGCGATGCCGCTGCACGAAGCGATGCAGCTCTGCCCGCAGCTGACCGTGATCAACCCGGACGGCCCGCGCTACCGCGAGGCCAGCCGCCTCGTCCACCAGATCTTCCGGCGCTTCACCTCCCCGGAGCTCGTCGAGGGCATCGCGCTCGACGAGGCCTACCTCGACGTGACCGCGCGCACCCGGCACGGGACGACCACCGCCGATGAGGTCGCGCGGCGCATCAAGTTCGCGATCCACACCGAGGTCGGGCTGACCGCGAGCGTCGGTGCGGCGACCTCCAAGCTCGTCGCCAAGGTGGCCAGCGGAACCCGGAAGCCGGACGGCCTGGTCCTCGTGCTGCCGGACACCGAGGCCAACTTCCTCGCTCCCCTTCCGATCGGCGTCATCCCCGGCCTCGGCCCGAAGACCGAGGAGCGGCTGCACGCGATGGGCGTGCGCACGGTCGGCGAGCTCGCCGGCTACGAGACGCAGCGCCTCGTCCAGGCCCTCGGCACGAACGGGGCCGTCCTGCAGCGGTTCGCGCAGGGTCGCGACCGCACGCCGGTGGACGGCAGCAAGCCGGCGAAGACCATCTCGGCCGAGACGACCTTCGAGAACGACGTGACCGACCGCGGCGAGCTCGAGGAGGCGCTGCGCGACCTGACCGACCGCGTCGTCGAGCGGCTGCGCGGCGAGGGAGTTCGCGCGCGAACGATCTACGTGAAGCTCAAGCTCCCTGATTTCCGGCTGGTTTCTCGCCAGGTGAGCCGGACGAGTCCGACCGACGACGTCGAGACGATCTTCCGCGCCGCCCGCTCCGCCCTGGAGAAGTCGCATGCTGAGAATCGGGCTGTCCGTCTGATCGGGGTTGGGCTGTCGGGTCTTGAGCACCCCGAGGGCGCCGACCTGCAGCAGCTGACGCTCTTCGACTAGGACCGGTCCGGTCCACGACCGGGCGCGGCAGGACCCCGACGACGTCGCCGACGGTCTTGAAGCCGAGGGTCTCCTGTGCCCGGGCGATGAGCGCCCGGAAGACCATCGCGGTGGCGCGCGCGTCGTCGAGCGCGGCGTGCGCCGGCTGGATGTCCAGCTCGAGCTCGGTCACCAGCCGCTGCAGGCCAGGCACCTGGCCTTTCGGAAGCTCCATGACGAGCCGCGCGAGCGCGGTCGTGTCGATGATCGGGTGCTCGAGCGGGCTCTCCAGGCCGCGGCCGACGAGCCATGTGTCGAAAGCGTCGTGGCTGTGCTCGACGAGAACCGCGCCCTGCGAGAAGCGCAGGAACGCGCGCCGCGCGTCCTTGAAGACGGGCGCGCCGATGAGCATCGAGCGGTCGATGTGGTGCCGCTTCTTCGCGTACGGGTTGATCGGAGCGCGGCAGTCGACGAGGGTGTCGAAGAACGACAGCGGTTTCTCGAGCGTGAACCGCTCGGCGCCAAGCTCGAGGACCAGGAAAGGCGCGTTGCCGGTCGTCTCGACGTCGAGGGCGACGAACTGAGCTTCTTCGAGCGGCGTCAGCGGACCGACCTCGGGCGCGTCGACCGCGATCTCCTCCCAGGGCACGGGCTCGACCGCGCTGCGGGGCTTCAGGAAGAGCTTGTGGTCGCTCAACGTGAGGTCAGCAGCGCTCTGCGGGCCCACGCGATCTCGTCGCGTGTGACCGCGCGCAGGAGCAGGACCGCCACGCCGTACACGACGACTCCGACCGCGATCGGGATCAGGACCTCGAGGCCGCTGAACCGGCTCAGCGGGTACACCGCGGCGCCCATCAGCAGGCCCGCGAGCAAGATGCGCCAGCTGAGGGCGGGCACGGCGATCCGGCCGACGTGGCGCGCGACGAGGATCCAGCCCGCGATCGCGAGCACCAGTTCCGTCGCGACGGTCGCCCAGCTCGCGCCCTGGTAGCCGAAGAGCGGGATCAGAGTGAGGTTCAGGGCGAGGTTGGCGACCAGGCTCCAGGCCGCCGCCCACGTGAACGACGACTGCCGGTCGGAGGCGTTGAGCGCGCCGATGAACGCGTTGTTGATGAACGCGATGCCGAGCGCGATCGCGAGCACGCGGAGGGCCGGCGCGGACGCGATGAAGTCGTTGCCGAGCAGGAGCGGCGTCAGAGGCCGAGCCAGCACGAAGATGCCGACTGCCATGGGCACGCCCATGAGCAGCAGCGCCTTGTAGAACCGGTTGACGGCGTCCATCATGTCCGCCCGCTGTTCGCGGTGGTAGACCGAGAGCACCGGGAACACGACCGACAGGAACGTGATCGGCACGAAGAGCAACGCCTCGATCGGCTTGTACGCCGCCCCGTAGAGCCCCGCCTCGACATGGCCGCGAAACTCGAAGATCAGCGGCTGGTCGATGCGGAAGTAGAGGATGGTGAGGACGAACGTCAGGGCGAAGGGCAGGCCCTTCCAGAACCACTCGCGCAGCAGCGCGGTTTCGAAACGCCAACCTGGTGTGCCAAGCCGCTTGATCGCCAGCACCGCGATGAAGTAGACGCAGCTGAACGCGTACTGGGCGGCGTATGCCCACACGAAGTAGATGACGTTCTGGCGCGTGAGCACGCCGTACAGGACGAGCACCAGCAGCACGGCGCTCTCGAGCACGACGCCGATCGCCTCGTATCCGAGCTGCTGCACCGCGTAGAGGCCGTTGCGGAGCAGCGTCGAGTACGACGTGAAGACCATGAGCAGGAAGCCCGGCACGAGCAGGTAGTTGAGCCCCACCGCGTAGACGAGGCCGGCCAGGACCACGAACGCGACCAGGGACATCACCAGGCGAAGCGACATCACGTTGCGCAGGTAGCGCTGGATCTCGGTGTGCTGGCGAGCGCCCTCGCGGACGAAAAGGACGTTGAAGCCGAGGTCGAGGACGACGCTGACGATCGCCGTCAGGTTGATCAGGACGCTGAAGACGCCGTAGTGATCCTTGCCGAGCCACCGGATCATGTACAGCACGGTCACGAGCGCGATCAGGCGCGCGATGACCTTCGCGGAGAGAACCAGCGCCGTGTTGCGTAAGGCCCGGGAGCCGAGCTGCGTGCGTGCGGGGCGGGCTGCTGGAACGTCGATCTCGGACAACTGGCTCAATCGTATTCCGGGCGGCCGTTAAACTCGTCGCTCACCTATGCCAGAACGCATGAGGATCCTCAGTGGGATACGGCCCACCGGGCGGTTCCACCTCGGCAACTACCTCGGCGCGGCCAAGAACTGGGTGGAGCTGCAGAAGGACTACGAGTGCTTCTTCTTCATCGCGGACTACCACGCCCTGACCACCGAACCGGACGGCCACAAGGCCGAGGACAAGGTCTTCGACGTCACGTCCGACCTCCTCGCCGTCGGCATCGACCCCGACCGCAGCGTCGTGTACCAGCAGTCGAAGGTGCCCGAGGTGGCCGAGCTGACGCTGCTCCTGTCGATGGTCACGCCCCTGAGCTGGGTGCTGCGCACGCCGGCCTTCAAAGAGAAGGCGAAGCTCCACCCGGAGAACGTGAACCTCGGCCTCGTCTCCTACCCCGTTCTGCAGGGCGCGGACATCATCATCGTCAAGGGCGTCGGCGTTCCCGTCGGCAAGGACCAGCAGGCGCACGTCGAGCTCGTACGCGAGGTCGTGCGGCGGTTCAACCGCACCTACCGCCCCGTGTTCCCAGAGCCGCGCGCGCTGCTGACCGAGTCGGCGCTCATCAAGGGCACGGACGGCAAGCAGCGCATGTCGAAGACCGTCGGCAACGTCATCGGCGTGACCGAGGACCCCGCCGTCCTGCGCAAACAGGTCATGAGCATGGTCACCGACGTCAAGCGCACCTACATGACGCAGCCGGGCCACCCGCGCACCTGCAACGTGTGCGCGTACTACAAGCTCTTCTTCGACGACTGGGAGCACTACTGGGACCTCTGCCGCAAGGCGAAGATCGGGTGCGGCGAGAAGAAGAAGATCCTGGCCGAGCGCATGGTCGAGGCCTTCGCGCCGTTCCGCGAGCGCCGCGCCGAGCTGACGCGTGAGGACGTGAATCGAGTGCTCGAGCAGGGGAGCGAGCGGGCGCGCGCGATCGCCCGCGAGACCATGTCCGACGTACGCGACGCCGTCGGCCTCCCACCTTCGCCGTGAGGCTTCCTTAGAATTTCCGAGCGGATGGCAGACGCTCCCCTGAGGTTCACAAGGCGAACCTTCCTCGGGTGGTGGATGGCAGCCCTGCTGACCGCGACCGTCGTGGCCGGGGCGGCCCCGATCCTCGTCTACCTATGGCCCCCTCCTCCGAAGGGCCAGAAGAAGGGCGCGATCTCGATCTCGCTCGAGAAGTCCATCGACGAGCTGCAGAACGGCGACGCGATCAAGTTCGACGCGCCGAAGACGCCGAACTCGGCCTTCGTCATGGCGGACGGCGGCGGCGACAACGCCCCCGGCGACCTTGCGTTCGGCGGCTTCCTGACCAAGGACGCGAACGGCAAGGTCCACTGCCTCGCCATCAACTGCTCCCACCTGGGCTGCTCGGTGGCCCTGAACAGCACCGACAAGTCCTTCGACTGCCCGTGCCACGGCTCCCGCTTCCACCTCGACGGCACCGTCCTGCACGGCCCCGCCGCCTACCCGCTCTCCAACCTGACCTGGAAGCAGCAGGACTCGAACAGCATCACCGTCGACGGCATCGTCCTAGGCTTTTAGTAGATGGCGATCCCGCACCCGCGCGAAGTGCAGCTGGCGGTCGTCAACTGGCTCGACGAGCGCTACCCGTTCACAAAGTCGATCGACGAGGCGCTCTACCAGCGGGTCCCCAACTTCGCAAACGCCTTCTACTACTGCTTCGGCGGGATGGTGTTCATCCTCATCACCTTCCAGCTCCTGACGGGCATCCTGCTCGCGCTCTATTACATTCCCGACGCGACCGGCAACCCGGCGCCTGCCTACACCAGCGTCAACTTCATCCAGAGCAACGTGTACCTGGGCTGGCTGATCCGCGGCGTCCATTTCTGGGGCGCGAACATCCTGATCATCATGGTGCTGCTGCACATGGCCCGGGTCTACTGGACGGGCTCGTACCGCGCGCCGCGTGAGCTGAACTGGATGGTCGGAGTCCTGATGCTGCTGATCATCCTGGCCTTCTCGCTGACCGGGTACCTGCTGCCCTGGGACACCAAGGCGTACTTCGCGACCGAGGTCACGATCAAGATCGCGGGCTCGGCCCCGCCGGCGCAGCTGGGCGCCTTCATCAAGGACGTGCTCCAGGGCGGGCCGGTCGTCGGACCTCCGACGCTGCAGCGCTTCTTCACCATCCACGTCTTCGTGCTGCCCGCTTTGATCACCCTGCTCATGTACGTGCACTTCCGCTTCATCCGCGCGCACGGCATCTCGGAGCCCATGTGATGGACGAGCTCATAAAGAAGGACGGACCCGGCGCGGCGACCGCGGTCGCGACGCCGAACGAGATCCCGCTCATCGAGGTGGACGGGCACGGCGGTCACACCCTCGAGCCCGAGTGGAAGCGCCTTCCGATCGGGCCGGACCACATCCTCTACCCGGTGCTGATCGGGCTTGCCCTGTTCCCCATCCTGATGGGCGCGGCGGGCCACCACCTGGCCGACGACATGCCGGATGACGAGACGCACCCGTTCTTCCCGGACCACTTCTGGCCGTACCCGATCATCGCGGTGGTGATGCTCATCGCGGTCGGGCTGCTGGCCGCGTTCGTGCAGAAGAACCTGCAGCTCGAGGCGTCGGCCGACCCGCGCGCCACGACGATCCCGCGGCCCGACTGGTACTTCCTCTTCCTCTTCCAGTTCCTGAAGCTCGGGCCGGAGCTGATCATGTCGCTGGTCATCCCGCCGGTCGTGCTCGGCGCGCTTCTGATCTTCCCGTTCCTGGACTCGATCCTCGGGCCGCGCGTCGCCCGCCGGATGGGCTGGACGCGGTGGCCGGTGCCCGGTCGCAACATCATCACGGGGACCGTCTTCGTCGCCGGCCTCGCCTTCATCGCGCTGCTCACGCTCTGGGCACTCGCCGGGCCGCAGTTCTGCGTCCCGTGGTTCATAAACAACCCGGTCTGCGGGGCTTGACCCCTCGCCCGCGCGAAGCGCGGGAGCGATCAGTTAGTCGGCTTGGCGTCGTTACGGCGCTTGGCGCCTAGGGTGGCGCGCAGCGCCGGGTGAGGGCAAGAGGGATAACCTAACCGCGCGCTCCCCGTTAGGGGGAGTGCGTGAACATGCTCAAAGTCGCAGTCGCGGTGGCGATCCTGGTGCTGACCGCCTGCGGCCAAACCACCCCGGTCGCCTCCCACTCCTCTCCGACGGCGACACCCTCTTCAACCGCTAGCCCCTCGGCCTCGGCGAGCGCGACCGCCTCCGCAACCGCGTCGCCGAGCACCTCGCCGGCCGCTGCGGGCGCCACCCGCCTGATCGTCCAGGACTACTCGAAGAACCAGGTCCGCCTCGCGCGCTTCGACGCGGTCGACACGGCGAGCGTCACCGGCTCCTTCGTCGCCGTCGTGGGCGGCAAAGCCGTCGTCCTCAACGTCAAGACCCTGCTCACCATCACGGCGGCCGGGCAGATCCAGACGCTCGGCCACCTGGCCGGCCAGCCCGCCACGGTCGTCGTGAGCCCGACGCTCAGCCAGTGGGTCTACACGATCTCAGACGACAAGCTGACCTCGCAGGTGCACCTGGGCTCCGCAACCGGCGACAGGGTCATCGCGACCATCGCCTCCCCTGACGGCTACTCCTTCTATCCGCCCTTCACCTGGAACTCGAGCGGCGTCTATTTCCTCAAGGAGCCGACCGGTCTCGGCGGCGTCGGCCCCTACCTCGAGTACCGGTTCCCGCTCGTGAAGATGGACCTGTCCACGGGACACATCACCGAGCTCACGCCGTCCTGCGTCGGCGAGGGCGTGCTCGACGACGGGACGCTCCTGTGCAAGCTGAACACCGGCGGTCTCGAGGTTCGCCCGCCCAACGGCGGATCGCACACGATCCAGGTCGCCACCGCGACCTCGGGCGGAAACAGCGTCTTCACCCACTTCACACTCTCCGCGGACGGACAGCGCTTCATCGTCGCGCGCAACGGAAACTCGAACCCCGACCTGGTCAACTACCAGATGGCGACCGCCGACCTGAGCGGCTCGTCCGCCGCGACGTTCGGGCCCGCCGACTTCTACCCGGACGCGTCGCTGCCGGACGGCAGGGTCGTCGCCGATCACCTCTGCTGGAGCTTCCAGGGCAACGGCGGTCCATGCACCGCGTCGCTAGACGGCACGTACCTCATCAGCGCCGACGGCAAGTCGAAAACCCTCTTCTTCAAGCTTCCGACCGGTGTCGTGGTGGTCGGCTACCTCTAGGTCTTCTCCGTGATCTTGTACTCGAGGTAGCGGCCGAGCAGCAACCGCGTGTGCGCCTCGAGCGCGGGCAGCACGCTCAGCACCAGGCCCACCACCGGGTACGCGAAGTACTGCAGGTACGAGAGGACCCTGCGGACCGGCGACCAGCTGGCCGGCTTCGGCGGCAGCAGCCGGAACTCGAAGTACATGAAGAAGAGCACGGTCGAGAGCGTCACGGAGAGCAGGATGCTGGAGAACGTCCACATCTGCTGCCCGAGGTCGGTCAGCGAGAAGTCGTTGCTGAACCAGATCGGCGCAGAGCTCCCGAACATCAGAAGGATGGGCAGGAAGACCCAGCTCAGGTGGTTCAGGAACAGGTTCATGAAGCGCCGGATCCGGATCGTCATCGGGATCTCGGGATGCTTGAAGAGCCGCGCGAGCACGTACGGCACGTCGGTGATGCCCCAGGCCCAGCGCTTGATCTGGTTGTACTGCGACATGTGCGTCGACGCGTAGTCGCGTGACTGCGGCGAGTCGCCGTACAGCGGCAGGTAGACCGACCGCATGTTGAAGCGCTTGCCGAAGGTGAAGAACGCCTTCCAGTAGAACCGCGAGTCCTCGGGGATCACGTCCTTGTCCCAGTAACCGACGCGCTCGATGAAGCGGAGCGAGCACGTGTAGCTGCTGAACGCGACGAGCCGGTGCGGGCGCGAGTGCAGGAACATCTGCCACTGCGACGTGCTCGCCGACATGACGCGCACCGCCATCGGCACCTGCCAGATGTTGTTGTGGAACAGCGGGACCGGCTGCCAGATCGTGGTGTTGCGCAGCGTCTCGCGAGCGTGGTGCCAGCTGATCCACGCGAAGTACTCGCGGTGGACGCGATAGTCCGAGTCGAGGTCGGTGACCAGGATGTCATCGAGGTCGTACCCCTCGTCGGTCAGGACGCGGACCATCCAGCGCCCACCCCAGTTCATCGCCGCCGACTTGCCGACCACGATGCCCGGCTCGACGGCGTCCTTCACGTGGTAGAAGCCCCGCAGCCGGCCGCCGAACTTCTCTCGGAGCCGCGCCGCGTTCTCCCACCCCGCCTTGTCGGTCTCGCGGGTGATGATCGCGATCATCTTCAGCTCGGGCGGGTAGTCGGCGTCGATGATCGCCTCCACCGTGCGCTCGAGCACGTGATACGGCTCGGTGTAGGTCGGGATGATCGACAGGTGGATGTAGCGCAGCGGATCGCGATGCCCCTGCGCGCGATCCTCTTCGCAGCGGCCGAGCCAGTGGATCGCCATGTCGCGCTGCATGCGGCTGAGGGTGCTGTACACGCCGGTGACGACCGACACGGAGCGGATCAGCCAGTACATGTCGAACAGGAGCACCGCCGCGGCGACCGCGAAGGCGCCCGGCCACGGAAACACGACCGGGATCCACGCGGGCGAGAGAAGAAGGATCCAGGTGATGAGACCGGGCGCGGCCTCGAACAGCCGCGCGCCGAACTGACGCAGGGCGTGCTCGGCGGTCGCCAGGCCGCCCTGCGGCGGGGTGAGCGGGCGGTCGGCCGTGGCGGTCGCCATCGATCGAGAATCTACAGGCCCCGCTGGAATACCCGCTCCGGCGCCCGGCGTTCAAGTTCGCGATGAGCAACCTGAAGCACTTCGACGGCCCGACATTCGACGCCGACGTCCTGCAGTCCGGGCTGCCCGTGCTGGTCGATTTCTACGCCGACTGGTGCGGTCCCTGCCGCGCGATGACTCCCGTCGTGGAGCAGCTCGCGACCGAGCTCGAGGGCAAGGTCGTGGTCGGCAAGCTGGACGTGGACGTCAACCAGGACATCGTCATCCGCTACGGCGTGATGGGCATCCCGACGCTCGGCCTGTTCCGGGACGGCAAGCTGGTCGACCGCCTGGTCGGCTATCCGGGCGGCGCAGCTCCGGTCCGGGACTGGATCGCGGCCAACACGGAAATCGCCACCGTCACGACCTGAAAGTCTGGGTTAGGCTGGCGCCGTGAACGAGTCCGAGACCACCGGCGCCGGGCCGGCCCCGGATGTAGCTCCGGCTCCGGCACCCGCGCCGGCCTCGTTTCCCGCGCCGGGCGCGGCCTCGTTCCCGGAGCCGTCGTTCGCGCCGCCGGGCTGGCCCCCTTCGGCAGACACCGGGCTCGACTCGCGGCCGCACATTCTGCAGGGGCCCTACTGGGTGGCGTTCGATCGCCAGCACTGGTGGAACGGCTCGACGTGGATCCCAGGCCCGCCGCCGACTCTCGGCAGCCGCACGTTCGGACCGGGCGCGTCCGCCGGCATGGGCGTGCTCGCCACGATCGTCGGACTGATCGCTTTCGGGCTCATCGCGGTCTTTGCCTTCGGCATCTGCACGTCGATGCAGCAGCCAGGCTTTCCCGGGGCGCCGATGCCCTGAGCGGGCGCGGTGGCCTCAGTGCCCCCACATCGCCCGCTCGCCGTGCCGCACGGTGTCCGGCCCGTGCTCTCCGGTGCGGATCCGGATTGCGTCCTCGACGTCGATGACGAAGATCTTTCCGTCCCCGACCTCTCCTTGGTCGCCGGTGCGTGCGGCCTCCGCGAGCTTGTCCACCACGCGGGTGGCGATCTCGCCCTGCATCACCGCCTCGATCTTCAGCCTCGGCCGCAGCGAGATGTGCACCGCCGTGCCGCGGTAGCGCTCGGTGTAACCCCGCTGCGCGCCGCATCCCTTCACCTCGGTGACGGTGACGCCGGACACGCCGCACTCGTCCAGCACGTCCTGGACCTCCTGCAACCGCTCGTGACGAATGATCGCCATGACCATCTTCATCGTGCTCATGCGGGTGATCCCTCCACTGCAGGCTTGCCCGGCACGTGCTCGGGGAGATGCGGGTTGACGGTCGGCATGTCGGCCGGCCGGTAGACGCCTCCGGGCACCGGCATGAACGATTCGGGATAACCCCACATGCCGTGCTCGCTGATATCGAGACCTTCCATCTCCTCACGCGCTGACACACGGAGGCCGACCGTCTTCTTGATGATCCAGAACAGGCCGTAGCTGAGCACGAACACCGTCGCGAACGACGCCGTCACAGCGATCGCCTGCGCGCCGAGCTGGTGGAAGCTGCCGGTGTAGAACAGGCCACCCTCGCCCACTCCGTTGAACTTCGCGAGCGCCGGCACCGTGAACAGGCCGCAGCTCAGCGTTCCCCAGATTCCGGCAAGGCCGTGCGCCGGAAGGGCGCCGACCGGGTCGTCGAGGTACTTGTCGATGGCCAGCACGCCGACCACCACGATCACGCCGGCGACGGCGCCGATGACGATCCCGGCCCAGGGCTCGACGTAGCCGGAGGCCGCCGTGATGGCGACGAGCGCGGCGATCGCGCCGTTGCCGATCATGCCGACGTCCATCGTCCTGGTGATCGCGTAGATCGTCGCGAGCGCGGTGACTGCGCCGGCGGCCGCGGCGAGGTTGGTGACGACGGCGACGTCCGCGAAGTGCAGGTTGGTTGCGTTAAGGGTCGATCCGGGGTTGAAGCCGAACCAGCCGAACCACAGGATCAGCACGCCGAGCTGCGCCAGCGGCATGTTGTGCCCCGGGATCGCGTTCGGGCGGCCCTTCTCGTACTTGCCGATGCGCGGCCCGAGGAGAAGCAGGCCCGCGAACCCGGCGGTCGCGCCCGTGAGGTGCACCACCGTCGAGCCGGCGAAGTCCTGTGCCCCGAGGGTCGCCTGCAGGAAGCCGCCCCCGAACAGCTGGTGGCTGATGAGCGGATAGATGATGGCGGCGAATGGGATGCCGAACAGGATGTAGACGATGAACTTCGTGCGCTCGATCATCGTCCCCCACACGATCGCCAGCGACACGGCGCAGAAGACGAACTCGAAGAACCACTTGGCCGAGGCCGGCGCCGTGCTGAATCCGATGGCGGGCAGGTTCAGCTGCGAGCCCGGCATGAACGTCGGGAAGAACCCGCTGCCGCCGATGAACGCGAAGATCGGCCCGGCGCCGAACGCGATGCCGAACCCGACGGCCCAGTAGGCGATCGAGCTGACGCTGAGGTTCGTCAGCACCTTGGCCACGACGGTCCCGACGTTCTTCATCCGGCTGAAGCCGACCTCGAGCATCGCGAAACCCGCTTGCATGAACATCACGAGGCAGGCGGTGACCACCACCCAGACCGTGTCGGCGGCGATGCCGGCGGCCTGGGTCGCGGTCGAATCGTCCGCGAAGGCGGCGGCCGGGACCAGCGCGGTGAGCGCCGCGGTCCCCAGCGCGAGCAGCGAAGTGGTTCTGTGTCTGCGCAACGGTCGTCCCTCCGTGATGAGCTGCCGGTTGGTTCCGGGAAGCCTATGGGCGTTCAGTGCGGCGCTCCCACGTGTGGGCTGCACGAATCGGCGGCGGCGAGCTCGTATCCCCCGCACGATGATTGCCCGCTCGCGCGTTCCTACGATGTGTCTCGAGCCCGTCAGCAAGACAGAAATCCGGGGGTTATTCAGGAGGGTGTGTTCATGGCGATGGTGACCAAGTCCGGGAGCAAGACCAGCGCGCGTGAGGTGCTGGAGCGCGCGAAGGCCACGGGGGTCGAGGTGGTTGACGTCCGTTTCGTCGACCTCATCGGCACGTGGCAGCACTTCAGCCTGCCGCTGGGCCAGCTGGACGAGGGCAGCTTCACCGAAGGGCTCGGATTCGACGGCTCGAGCATTCGCGGGTTTCAGACGATCGACGAGAGCGACATGCTCCTGATCCCCGACCCCGAGTCCGCGACGATCGACCCCGTGCTCTCGCACAAGACGCTGTTCCTCATCTGCGACGTGATCGACCCGATCACTCGCGAGCCGTACACGCGCGACGCGCGCCTGATCGCGAAGAAGGCCGAGGCCTTCCTGGTGAAGTCAGGCATCGCGGACGTGAGCTACTGGGGCCCCGAGGCCGAGTTCTACCTCTTCAACTCGCTGCGGTTCGACCAGAACGCGCACAGCGGCTACTACTACATCGACTCCGAGGAGGGCATCTGGAACTCGGGCCGGAACTCCGAGCCGAACATGGCCTTCCGCCCGCGGCACAAGGAGGGCTACTTCCCGGTGCCGCCCGTCGACAAGCTGCAGGACCTGCGGTCCGAGATCATGCTCAAGCTGATCGAGGCCGGCGTGCAGGTCGAGGTGCAGCACCACGAGGTCGGGACGGCCGGCCAGGCCGAGATCGACATGCGCTTCGACACCCTCACGAAGATGGGCGACAAGATGATGGTCTACAAGTACATCATCAAGAACATCGCGGCCCAGCACGGCTACGTCGCGACGTTCATGCCCAAGCCGCTCTTCATGGACAACGGGTCCGGCATGCACGTCCACCAGAGCCTCTGGAAGGACGGCGTGAACCTGTTCGCGGACAAGAGCGGGTACGCGGGCCTCAGTGAGACGGCGATCCACTACATCGGCGGGCTCCTGAAGCACGCTCCGGCGCTGCTCGCGCTCTGCGCGCCGACGACGAACTCGTACCGCCGGCTCGTGCCGGGCTACGAGGCGCCGATCAACCTCGTGTACTCGCGGCGCAACCGCTCGGCGTGCGTGCGCATCCCGATGTACTCGGACAACCCGAAGGCGAAGCGGGTCGAGTTCCGCTCACCGGATCCCGCCGCCAACCCGTACCTCGCGTTCGCGGCGTGCCTGATGGCGGGCCTGGACGGCATCAAGAACAAGATCGTGCCGCCGGCGCCCGTGGACAAGGACATCTACGAGCTCGAAGGCGACGAGAAGGCGAAGATCAAGTCGGTGCCCGGCTCGCTCGCGGAGTCGCTGGACGCGCTCGAGAGCGACCACGCGTTCATGCTCGAGGGCGGCGTCTTCACGAAGGACGTGATCGACACCTGGATCGAGTACAAGCGGAAGAAGGAAGTCGACCAGGTCGCGCTGCGGCCGCACCCGTGGGAGTTCATGCTCTACTCGGACGTCTGATCAGCTGTCTTGCTCGGGAGGGCCCTCGCCAAGCGGCGGGGGCCCTTTCCTTTTCCGCGCGATTTGGAGCAAACGCGCGGAATGCAGCCCTCCTGACGGCGCGATTTGGAGGAAACGCGCGGAATCAGAGGCCCAGCATCGCCCGCGCGCGCAGCGCGATGCTGATCGCCACGCGCGTCTCGGGGTCGTCCAGCGACACGCCCGTGAGCGACTCGATCCGCTCGACCCGGTAGCTCATCGAGTTGATGTGGATCCCCAACTGCCGCGCCGCGGCGCGGCGGACCCACCGCGCCGCCGCCAGCGCCTCCAGCGTCTCCAGCAGCGGCGTGTCGCGCGACTGCGCGTACTCCATCAGCGGACCCAGCAGCTCGTCGGTGAACCGCCGCAGCGCCACCGGGCTCTGCACCTCGAGCAGCAGCCGGAACGCACCGAGCGAGCGATACGACGACACCTGGCCGCGCCCTCCGGCGCGACGCGTCAATCGCAGCGCCTGCCTCGCCTCGACGTGCGACCGCCCGAGCTCGCCCACCGAGGCCGCGAGGTTGCCGACGCCGACCGACGCGCTCCCCGGCTTCATCACCGGCGCGGCCGCGGCAAGGATCTGACCCGCGAGCTTCTCCACCGCCGCGAGGTCCGGCGCCGCGTCGTCGGGCACGAGAAACACCGCCGACGACGAGCGCACGAGCGTCAGCGCGCCCGGCATCCGGGAACGGATGAGGTTGCTCAACGCCGCGTCGAGGCTGTCCTGCCGCCCGGGCGTCGCGAGCGCCGCCTCCGATGCGTCGTCGTCCGACTCCAGCACGAGCACCCACGCGCGGTGCGGCACGCGATGCCCCAACCGCTCGGCCTGGTGCGCGATCCGCTCGGCCTCGTCCGGTTCCAGCCCGCCCGCGAGCACCTCCTCGACGAGGTCGCCGCGAAGACGCCGCTCGACCTCCGCGGCCGCGCGCTCCTTCGACAGCTCGAGCGCCAGCACCGTCGAGCCGTGCTCCAGCGCGCGCACGCGACCGGGCGGCGCGCCTCCGTCCGCCCCATGCCCCACCGCCAGCAGCCCAAGCACGTCCGACCCCGCGCGCACCGGGACGATGTCCAGCTCGCGCGCGTTGCGGCCGCGCGGAGACAGGCGCGCCGGCATCCCGTCAGATGAGCTGTGCGCTCCCCTCACGCGGTACCCGTCGGGCGAGTAGAGCGCCGCCGGACCGCCCGCCAGCGCGCCGACCGCGTCGAGGATCGCCGGAATGCCCGCCCCGTCCAGGGACAGCCGCGTGAATCGCTCGTGCACGTCGTGCGACAGCTGGATCTCGGCGAGCTGCGCCTCCAGCCGGCGCTGCAGCTCGCTGCGCTCCAGGATGCCCGCGACCTGGCCCGCGATCGCGCGCAGAAAGTCGATGTCGCCCGCGTTGAAGTCGCGACGCTCCGCCGCCTGCGCATTCAACACGCCGACCAGCCGCGGCCCCGACTCGATCGGGACCGAGAGCATCGAATGGAAGCGGTCCTCGTCCAGGCCCGGCACCCACTTCCACCGCGGGTCGCGCTCCACGTCCGGCGCCGCCACCGCCTGCAGGTTCTTCGCGGCCCATCCCGTGATGCCCTCGCCGACGCGCATCCGCACGCGCCCGACCATGTTCTCGTTCAGCCCGTTCGTCGCGGTCAGCAGCAGCTGCTGCCCGCCCGGTTCGAGCAGATAGAGCGAGCAGACGTCGACGCCCATCGCGGACGTCGTCTCGCGAATGATCAGGTCGAGCAGCTCGTCCGGCTTCTGCGTCGCCGCCGCGGCCTGGGCCAGGCGGACGAGGAAGCCGAGCTCACGCGCGGCGAGGCCGGCGTCCTTCGGACTCATGCTTCCTGTGCGATGCGCACTAGGCCGACCATATGTCGTAGTGTGATTGATACGACATGGTTCTGAAACTGATCGCCGAGGTCGTCCTCGCGATCTTTCTGCACCCGCTCGCCTACATCCTCTGCATCATCAACATCGTCAACCGCAAGGACATCGGCGGCCTCTGGAAGGTCTTCTGGATCCTGGTCACGTTCTTCTGGGGCGTCGGGCCGATCCTCTACATCGTTTTCGGAGGCGGCACGTTCTGGTAGCTGGCGGCTAGGTCGTCAGGGCGATGTCCGTCTCGCAGCAGAAGAACCCGAAGTCCGGCGCCCAGTGAAGCTTCAGCGGCGGCGCAGTCGTCGCCGGCCGGAAACACTCGGGGACCGGACCGAACTTCGCGCCGTTGTTGAAATCGGTCCGCGGCCAGGCCGTGCAGCCGGCCGCGTCGGTGACGCGATTGCTCGAATGACCCGCGGAATCGATGAGCTGAATCTCACCCGGGTCGACGTGGGTTGAGTTGCTCGAGTTCTGAAACGTCAGCTGCATGCTGACCAACCCGGAATCGACCTTCAGGTCCGAGATCCAGAGCTGGAAGCTGCGCACATTTGCGCACGGTCGCGGCGAGCACGACGCGGATGGTTGCGATGAGTTGGGAAGGCCGAACGGTTGCTGAAGCGAGATGAACGCCGCCACCGCCACCGCGACCACGAGCACCGCGCCCGCGCCGATCGCACCGAATCGAATGAGCGCGCGGCGGTCCATCGCCGGCCTCAGTCGGTGAGCAGCTTGAAAGCGATGTGCCGGCCCAGCCGGCGCGCAAGCGTGAGCCACAGCTTCAGCACTCCGTCGACGGTGTCGACCGCCTCCGGCCCTCCAACCCGGACCGGGTTCAGCCCGACGTCGCTGATCAGCTTTTCGACCGTCTCCCGCGATTCCTCCGGGCCCGCGTAGAACATGTCCGGCTTCTGGCCGCCGACCATCGGGTTGACGAAGACGTCGAACCCGTATGTGTTGAACGCGCGGTTGAGCTGAGCCCTGGGACATTCGGCCGCGATCAGCTGCCACTGGTGGTTGCTCGGACCGGCGAAGTTGTTGGTCGCGTCGATCACGACCTTGCCGTCGAGGTCCTTTGCGTGTTCATGCACGACCTGCTGCACCGCCGACCCCGGCACCGCGAGCAAAACCGCGTCGGCGTCCTTCAGCGCATCGCCGATGCTTCGAGCGCCGGGCTTCTTCGACGGGTCGCGCAGCCCGTACACCACGTCGTGACCGGCCGCCTGCCACATCTCGCCGAGCGATCCGCCGATGTTTCCACCACCGATCACAGCAACCTTCATCACGGCCAATATTGGCCGATCCGGATGGTGCATCGCAGATGGTGCCCGCGGAGGGAATCGAACCCCCGACCTTGACGTTAGGACCGTCCTGCTCTATCCCCTGAGCTACGCGGGCATGGCCACGCGATGATGAAGTCTAGGTTGAACGTTCCCATCGCTCGAGGCGCTCGAACCAATGTCGCGCTGCTGGGCCTGCTCGCTGCGGCGTTCACCACCGGGTGGCTCGCGTTCGCGTTTGCGACGGCGCCGTCGCGCTGGTCGCTCGTCGTCCATGCGACGAGCGGCTTTGCGATCCTCGCCCTGCTGCCGTGGAAGTCGATCATCGCGCGCCGCGGCACTCGACGCACCGGGCCTGCGTCGTGGCCGTCGTTCGTGCTCGCGGCGCTCGTGATCGTGTCGCTCGTCGCGGGACTGCTGCACTCGACGGGACTGCTCCTGCAGCTCGGTCCGTTCGACGCGATGTGGTACCACGTCGCCGCCGCCATCGCCGCGGTGCCGTTCGCGATCTGGCACGTCGTCGTCAGGCGCGTCCGGGTCAGGCGCACCGACCTCTCGCGCCGCGCGCTTCTGCGCGGGACCGCGCTGGCAGCCACGGCGATCGCCGGCTACGCGGGCAGCGAGCTCGTGGTGCGCGCGACCGGCCTGCCCGGGGCGGCGCGCCGCTTCACCGGCTCGTACGAGTCCGCCGGCCTACCCGTGAGCAACTGGCTGTTCGATCCGGTGCCCGAGATCGACGTGGCGTCATGGACCCTGCACGCGCCCGGCCGGACGTGGACCTACGCGGACCTCAACAACTTCGGCGACGAGGTCACGGCGACGCTCGACTGCACCGGCGGCTTCTACTCCACGCAGCGCTGGACCGGTGCGCGCCTCGACCGGCTCATCGGGCACGCGACCGGCGCCTCGATCCGCGTCGTCTCGCACACCGGCTACGACCGCCGGTTCCCCATCGACGAAGCGCCACGCGTCGTCCTCGCGACCTCCATGGACGGCGCGCCTCTGGACCCCGGCCACGGCCACCCGGTGCGCCTCGTCGCCGCGGGCCGCCGCGGCTTCTGGTGGGTCAAGTGGGTGGTCGCGATCGAGGTCGACGACCTGCCGCACTGGTGGCAGCCGCCGTTCCCGCTGCAGTGACGCGTTAAGGGCCGAAGGCTGTGATCGCGCCCTGCGTATCGCCCACCAGGACGATGTCGCCGCCGATCGCTGGCGAGCTGAACACCGACGACTTCATGTCGACGCTCCACACCTGCGAGCCGTCACGCGTCGACAGCGCGATGAGCCTGCCCGAGTGCGAGTCTCCGAAGACGTCGCCGGTCCCGAAGACGAGAACGTCGCGGCCGACCGCGGGAGCGGCGTAGACGGGCAGCTGCGTGAGCTGCTGCCAGCGGTACTGACCGCTCGCGGGGTCGAGCGCGCTGACCCCGGTCGGCTCGCTGGCCGAGGCGACGTACAGCAGCACGCCGTCGAAAGCCGGCGAGGCGATCAACCCGTGGACCGCGCTGCCCGGCACGACGAAGCGTGACCACACGACCGCCCCGGTGTGGGCGTCGAGCACCTCGAACACCCCCGCGTTCGAGCCGTCCGCGACCACCTCGCGCCCGGCCAGCGAGGCGATGAGCGGCGTCGCGCCGACGTCCAGGTCGCGGCCCGCGTCCTCGTGGAAGCTCGAGATCCAGAGCTCGCTTCCGGTGGCGGTGTCGAACGCGATCACGCCGTCCACCGGGTTCCCAACGCCGACGAACCCGTGCCCCGCGGGGTCGACCGCGACCGACGACCACACGCCCGCCCCGGGTTCGCAATCCTTGAGGACGCATAACGACCAGAGCTGCCTGCCCGTCGAGAGGTCGAGCGCGGCGACGCGACCCGGCTGCAGCGGCGAATCGCCGTACGGCGACGCGACGCCGATCAGGACACGGCCACCGCTTATCGCCGGCGACGACCAGATTGCGGGCTCGTCGCCCGGCGCGCGCCAGTCCCAGAGCCGGCCGCCGTCCGCGACGCGAAGTCCGTAGACGTGGCCCTTCGTCGAGCCGACGACGACGATGCCGTTCGCGACCGCGGGCGTCGACGTGACCTGGCCGAGGCCGCTGACCGACCACGCCTGCTTGCCCGTCCGGAGGTCGAAGGCCGCGACCGTGCCCGAGTCTGTCCCTGCGATCACCGTCTGCCCGACGACGACCGGGGTGCCGTCGATCGCGCCGCCGGGGTTCGCGGTCCACAGCGCGTGCAGCGACGCCGCCTTTTCCGCGGTCAGCGTCGCGCCCGCCGGGTGCCCGTCGCGCGTGAGGTCGCCGCGGAACATCGGCCAGTCCGAGGCGGTCGGCGACACGACAGGGGTGACGCTCGAGGAAGAGCACGACAGCGCGACGATGAGGGCGGCTAACGACGCGACCGCGCGCGAGATCCTGGCCGAGGCTACTTCAGCTTCCAGGTGATCCCGCTCTGCAGGATCGGCGTGCACTCCTTGATGAACTTCTCGAGGTTGTCCTGCGTCGTCTGCAGGACCAGCACGTAGCCGATGCTGCCCTTCGAGTTCGCGCCCGCCCACAGCGGCTCGCCCACGGACACGGTCTGGCCGCCCGACGTCAGCGTGAAGCACTCGGTCCAGAAGATGCCGTTCACGCCCGCGAGGTCGCCCTGGCTGGTGCCGCTGTCCGGGCACGACGCGGCGTCGGGGTACTTGCTCGCGAGCTCCTTGTCGATCTGATCCTTGATCTGCTGCGCCGTCTGCGGCGGGCTGAACGGGCCGCTCGCGACGGTCAGCGTGCCGTCGCCGTCGGGGCTCTGGAGCGAGATCGAGTCGGCGTCCTTGTTCAGGACGGTCCAGCCGCTCGGGACGACGACGGTCTCGCCGTCGTTGGCGACCGTCTGGCCGCCCGGCGCCTGCGTCGGCTCGGTCGAGGGCTGAGGCGTCTGACCCGGCGACACGGCGGGCGTCGGCGTGGAGACCGAGCTGAACGTTGACGAGCCGGTTGACGTCTTGTGCCCGAGGGTCAGAGCGAGCACCGTGCCGATGCCGCTCAGTACGAGCACCATCACCACGACGACGCTGATGATCACGACCCACGGCGTGCGGTGGACGGGCGGCATCTGCTGGCCGGGTCCCGGCGAGTAGTAGGGGCTCTGGTACGCGGGCTGCGGCGGCGCGTAAGGCGGGGCGGCGTAGCCCGGGGGCGGCGCAGGCGCCGCAGCGGGGGGCGCGGCGGGAGGCGCCGCAGGCGCGGGCGCGATCCAGGTCGGAGGTGCGCCGGCCGAGGCGCCGACGGCCACCGCGGGCGTCTGCGCCGTCGACGGCACCAGCGGGGTGCCGCACGAGTTGCAGAAGCGGTTCCCGTCCGGGTTCTGGGCGCCGCAGCGGGCGCAGGTCATCGCCATCAGGCTTCCCTCGTCGCCGCGCCGGCTCGCGCCTTGCGCGCCTTCTTCACCGAGGCCGGCGCCGCCGTCAGCGCGACGCCGCAGTTCGAGCAGAAGCCCGACGCGTAGATGTGCATGTGGCAGTTCGGGCAGATGGTCTCCGAGAAGCCCATGTGCGAGGCCTCTTCGAGCAGGGCGTGGTGCAGGAGGTAGCGCACGTAGACGAGCAGCGCCCCGTCGACCGCGGCCTGCCAGAAGAGGATGAACGTGGGGTTGATCGCGGTGTCGGCGAGGATCTGGCTTCCCGCGGTGAACGCGATGTGCGCGACGACCGCCATGACGACGCCGCCGATCTCGCGGCCGCCGAGGCGCCCGAGCTGCCGGCGCCACACGGTCGCGACGATCATGCCGGTCGCGCTGCCCTGCATCACCGGCTGGAGCACCGCGATCGTCGTGAGGCTGTAGATCCAGTTCCCGGGCGCCACGTGGCCGAGGTACGTGATCGCGCTCGAGAAGTTGATCAGCGTCTCGGCGAGCGCGAACCCGAGGCCGGCGGCCACGCCGAAGACCAGGCCGTCGACCGTCTCGGCGTATTCGGCTCGGTTGGGTAGGAGGATCGCCGGTAGCGGCTTTACGGCCTCCTGCACGATCGGGACGAGCAGGCCGAGAAGGAGGAGCGCGCCGATGTTCACCTCGGGCGCGGCCAGCGGGTTTGCGCTGTACGAGAGCGGGTGGTAGAGCGCCCGAACCAGGAGTGTGACCACGATGCCGGCAACCAGCCCGCCGCCGATGGTGAACCCGAGCACGGTCGCCGGAGCGTCGCGATAGACCTGGGTCTCGTAGAGGTAGATCAGGTACAGCACTGGCACCAGGAAGGCGGCGACGAGGATGGCGCCGGCGATGAGGCCCGAGATGTAGAGGACGAGGACGCCGGCCAGGCCGACGATCAGCGCCCAGCGGAACTCATGGACCTTGCTGTGCCCCAGGTGCGGGAAGAGGGTCGTGATGAGCGCGGGGTGCGCCACGGGTTCGTTCGGATGCGCCGCGTACCGATGCTCGCGCAGCCTGGCGTTTCCCGCCTCGCCCGTCGTGCCCTGGTGGGCGCCGCAGCGCGTGCAGAAGACGCCGTCGGGGACGTCATGAGCGCAGTGGTCGCAGCGCATAGCGTCGAAAGAATAGGGTCCCCAGCCAGGATTTCAACGGGCTTGGGAGAGGGGAAGGGTGAGGTTATGGCTTGGCCGCGGCCGGCTCCGCCGGCACCCAGCCCCGCATCCAGTGGCACCCCGCGTGCCCCGGGTGCTTGTCGAAGTACCGCTGGTGGTACTCCTCCGCGCGCCAGAACCTGTCGATCGGCACGATCTCGGTGACGATCGGCCGGTCGAAGTGCGCCTGCGCCGCCTCCTTCGAGCGACGGGCCTCCTCCTCCTGCTCCTTGCCGTGGAAGAAGATCGCCGACCGGTACTGGTGCCCCCAGTCGGGCCCCTGCCGGTTCAGCGTCGTCGGGTCGTGCATGTTCCAGAACGCGTTCAGCAGCTCCCCGTACGACACCTTCGCCGGGTCGTACGTGACCTCGACCGCCTCGGCGTGGCCCGTGCGCCCGCCGCACACCTGCTCGTAAGTGGGGTTGTCGCGCGTGCCGCCCGCGTAGCCCGACACCGCCTCGATCACGCCGGGAATCTGGTTGAAGAGATGCTCGACTCCCCAGAAGCATCCGCCCGCGAAAGTTGCTTTTTCCATTTCCGTTCTCAGCATACCCACGCCAGATCTGTGTCAGTCCTGCGTCTAGGTGTTACAGGATGGGCTCCGCCACGCTCGCAACCGCCCTCGCCGCACTCGCCTGCGTGCTGGCCGGCGCAGCCACCGCCTTCGCCTTCCTCGGCTTCCGCGCCGCGGCCGACGCGCGCGCCAAGGCCGATCAGCGGTGGGACGCCACCGTCCGCCCCCGCCCCCACCTCAGCTTCACCACCCCACCGGCGCCCGGCCGGCCGATCGAGCTCGAGGTCGAGAACCTCGGCGGCCCGCTGGCGGCGGGGGCGATCGTCGCCGAGTACGGCGAGGACATCTACGCCTGCGAGCTCGCGCTCCCCGAAAAGGCGCCCGCGCGCCGCATCCTCGTGCCGGCCGTGATGAAGGCCTGGAAGCGAGCCCCCCAGCCGGCCTTCGTCATGATCGCCGGCCGCGACGTCGCCGGCCGGTGGTGGAACTGCCTCGACGGCATGGCCGAGATCAAGGACCCGGCGCGCTGGGGCAGCGACAGCCTCCGCGAGCTTCGCCTGATCGGCGCGGTCACGTTCCCGGAGCTGACGGGGATCCGCGCCGCTAGGTGACCAGCCGCGCGTCGAGCGTGATCTCGACGTTGTTGTGCATCGCCTGCGACACCGGGCAGCCCTCCTTCGCCGCCTCCGCGAGGCGCTCGAACTCGCGCGCGTCGATGCCCGGCACCCGGCCGCGCACCTCGAGCGCGATCTTCGTGATGCCCTTGCCGGGGACGAAGTCCACCGCGGCGGTCGTGTCCAGCCGCTCGGCGGTGTGGCCGGCCTTCGCGAGCCCGTTCGAGAAGGCCATCGAGAAGCACCCGGCGTGCGCCGCGGCGATGAGCTCCTCGGGGCTCGTCTTCGTCTCGCCGGCCGCCCGCTCCGAACGTGCCGCCCACGTGATGGGCAGCGTCCCGAACGCCCCGCTTGCGGGCTTGACGGTCCCGCTGCCCTTCATGAGATCGCCTTCCCAGCTCGCTTCCGCCCGGCTCGTCGCAGCCATGTAGAGACCTCCTCGTGAACAGCGGCGCCCGGGGGGCGCTCTCCCGAACACAGTAGCGAGGCAGCCGCTTTGCGTTCAAAAGGCATGCCAGGCAAGCGAATGAACTCGATCAAGAAGAAAGACACCTACGAGGCTCTCAAGAGGAAGGGCATGCCGAAGTCGCGGGCCGCCGCGATCAGCAACGCGCAGGCCGACAAGCAGAAGAGCAAGAAGAAGTAGAGACATAGCCGAACAACCTGCAAGCGAGCTCAAGGAGGAAGGGCTCGTCTACACGACCGACGCCAGGCCGGGGATCCGGAGGGCGAGGCGTGGCCGCGGGTTCGTGTACCTCTCAGCTGACGGCAGCCGCGTGGACGATGAGGCCACGCTCGGGCGCATCCGCTCGCTAGCGATCCCGCCGGCGTGGACCGATGTCTGGATCAGCCCGAGCCCACGCGGCCACCTGCAGGCCACGGGTCGCGATGCGAAGGGGCGCAAGCAGTTTCGCTACCACCCTCGCTGGACCGCGCTGCGCGACGAAAACAAGTACTCCCGGCTGGTCGGTTTCTGCGCCGTCCTGCCGCGATTGCGCCGCCGCGTCACGCGCGACCTCAAGCGGCCGGGCCTCGACCACGACAAGGTCGTCGCCACCATCGTGCGGCTGATGGAGACGACGCTGATCCGCGTGGGCAACGAGGAGTACGCGCGCAAGAACCGCTCGTACGGGCTGACCACGCTCCGTGACCGCCACGTGAAGGTGAGGGGCAGCACCGTGCGGCTGAAGTTCACGGGCAAGAGCGGCAAGGAGGTGGACGCGGAGGTGACCGACCGCAGGATCGCGCGCGTCATCCGCCAGCTCCAGGAGCTGCCGGGCCAGGATCTCTTCGAATGGATTGACGAAAAAGGCGACCGGCACTCGATCACCTCACAGGACGTGAACGACTACCTGCGCGAGACGACGGGCCAGGACTTCACGGCCAAGGACTTCCGGACGTGGGCCGGCACGGTGCTCGCCGCCGCGGCGCTGAAGGAGCTCAGCGGATTCGAATCCGAGACCGAGGCTAAGCGCCGCGTGGTGAGCGCGATCGACCGCGTCGCCGGGCGTCTCAACAACACGCGGGCCGTCTGCCGGCGCAGCTACGTGCATCCCGCGGTGATCGAGTCCTACATGGAGGGCTCGCTCGACACAGTGCTGGGCGAGGGCTCGGTCGAGGGCGCTGTCCTGCAGCTGCTGAAGGGCCACCTGCGCCGCGAGCGCCGGCGCGCCAGGGCCGCCTGAGCTAGGAGGTTCGCTCCAGCTCCACCTGCAGCGACCCGAGGATCACGGCGCACAGGTGGTACCACGCGGCCGTGACGACCAGGTCGACGATCTCCTCGGTCGAGAAGAGCTCGCGCATGCGCGCGAACGTCGCGTCGCTGCAGGTGCGCGTCGCGGCCGCCTCGTGCGCGTACGCGACGGCGCAGGCCTCGCGGTCGGTCAGGCCCCTTCCCTCGAGCTTCTCCTCCGGCACGCCTGCGCGCCTCGCCGCCTCGGTGTGATGCGCGACCTCGTAGTCCTGCCTGAGCTCGCGCGCAGTCTCGAGGATCAGCAGCTCGCGAAGCCCGGGCTCGAGCGACGAATCGTCGCGCACGTAGCGCGACATCGAAAGGAAGGCGGCCAGGGCGCGTGGCTGGTTGCCGAGTTCCGCGTAAAGGTTGAGGACCGGCCGGCCGAGGCGCTGCACCTCCGCGTAGACGGCGTCGGCCTCCTTCGAGGTCCCGGGCGCGACGTAGTCGAGGCGTGCCACGCCTCAGGCGATCCCGAAGAGGAGGGCGGCGTTCTCGTGCTCGATCTTCGCCCGATCAGTTTCCGACAGTCCGCACTCGTCGAGCAACCTCGGCCCCGTCGCCATCGGCCAGAAGGGATGGTCGGTGCCGTGCATCACGCGGTCGACCCCGAAGAACTCGCAGCAGTAGCGCACCGACTGCGGCGACGCGGTGACCGTGTCGACGTAGAAGCGGCGGATGTGCTCGCTCGGTGGCGACGTGAGCGCGCCCATCGCCCCGGGTCTCGCGCCGGCGACCATGTCAATGCGCCCCGACACGTACGGGATGAAGCTGCCCGAGTGCGGTACGAAGAACTTGAACCCCGAGTGGCGCTCGTACAGGCCGTCGAACACCAGCCGTAGCGCGGCGTGCGTCGTGTCGAAGAGAAATCCCGCCATCTCCATCAGGCCGCCGGTCATCGTCGGCGCGGCGCAGACCGGGTACGTCGGATGCAGCATGACGACCGCGCCGAGGCCGGCCGCGGCATCGAAGAACACCCTCCGCTCGGGAGCGTCCAGGTAAGCGCCCGCGACGTTCGAGTAGATCATCGCGCCCTTCAGTCCTAGCCCAACCGCGCGACGAAGCTCCTCGACCGCCGCGGCCGGCGACTGGAGGGGCACGGTGGCAAGGCCGCTGAAGCGAGCGCGGTGAGCGGACACGAGCGCCGCGGTCTCGTCGTTGCACGCGCGGGCCACGCCGGTCGCCTCCGCCGCCGACAGCCAGTCGACGCCGGGGATCGTCACGCTGAGCACGGCGTGGTCGATGCGCGCTTCGTCCATGCGCCCGAGGATCACGTCGACGTCCGTGAACCCGGGTGACAGCGGCGTGCCCGAGCCCTCGCCGTACTCGATGCGGCCGTCGCGGATGCGCGGCGGAACGCCGTGCGACCTCAGCGCGTCGGCGAGGGCGCGCGGAAGGTAGTGCGAGTGGACGTCGATCAGCACTTCGGCGGCAGGCGGTCGGCCGCGAGCCGCACGGCGGTGACGATGTTCTGGTAGCCGGTGCAGCGGCACAGGTTGCCCGCCAGCGCCTCGCGGATGCGCGCGGGCGTCGGGTCGGGCTCCTCGCGCAGGAAGGCCTCCATCGTCATCAGGATGCCGGGCGTGCAGAACCCGCACTGGAGCGCGTGCGCCTCGTGGAACGCCTGCTGCAGCGGATGCAGCTCGGTCGCGCTGGGCGCCATCCCCTCGACCGTTGCGATCCGGCGGCCGTTGGCCTGCACCGCGAACATCAGGCAGGACCGCACCGGCCGGCCCTCGAGCTGAACCGTGCACGCGCCGCACACGCCGTGCTCGCAGCCGAGGTGCGTGCCCGTGAGACCCGCGACGTCGCGGATGAAGTCGGCGAGAAGCAGGCGAGGCTCCACGTCGCCCTCGTACACCCGCCCGTTGATCTCGACCGAGACGTGCCGCGTCATGCCGCCGGTCTCCGCGCTCGGCGCGCCGCCTGGCCGAGCGCGCGCTCCACCATCGTGCGGAGGAGCTTCACGCGGTACTCGGAGCTCCCATGCAGGTCGGACGTCGGGCGCACGTCGCGCACGGCCTCGGCCGCGGCGTTCGCGATGGCGGATTCGTCCAGAACCGCGCCGGTCAGCGCTCGCTCGGCCGCCTCGGCGCGCACCGGGGCCGCCGCGGCCGCAAGCAGCGCGATGGCCGCCCCCTCGCAGCGCCCGTCACGGCCGACCCGGACGCCGACCGCCGCGCCGCCGAGCGCGAAGTCGCCGTGGCGCCGCGCGAACTCGACGAACCCGAACCCCGTGTCGCCGTCCGGCGCGGGGACGTCGATCGCCGTGACGAGCTCGTCGGCCTCGATCGCCGTGGTGAACTCGGCGACGAAGAACTCGCGCCAGCCGAGCGCGCGCTCGCCGCGCTTTGAGCGGACGTGGAAGGTCGCGTCCAGCGCCGCGAAGACCGCGGGCAGCTCGGCCGCGGGATCCGCGTGCACCACCGAGCCGCCCACCGTCCCGCGGTTGCGGATCTGCGAGTGGCCCACCCATCCGATCGCGTCATGCAGCAGCGGCCAGCCCTCCGCGACCACATTCGACCGCTCGACGTCCGAATGGCGCGTCATCGCGCCGATGACAAGGCGACCGCCGTCCCGCCGGATGCCCGCCAGCTCCGTCACGCCGTTGATGTCTATCAGGCGCGCGGGGCGCGCGAGCCGGAAGTTCATCAGCGGCACCAGGCTCTGCCCGCCGGCCAGCACCTTGCACTCGTCGCCGTGCTGGGCGAGCAGCTCTAGCGTTTCGTCGACGGTCGTCGGGTCGTCGTACTCGAAGACCGCGGGCTTCATGAGCGCGCGAGCTCCAGCACGCGCTCCGGCGTCAGCGGAAGCGTGGTGACCTCGCGGCCCAGCGCGTCCGAGACGGCGTTCGCGATGGCCGCGCCGACGCCCGCGGTCCCCGCCTCGCCCGCGCCCTTCACGCCGAGCGGGTTCAGCGGCGACGGGGCGTCCTCGGTGATCAGCATCTCGATGTCGGGCACGTCCTCGGACGTCGGCAGAAGGTAGTCCATGAACGACGCCGACTGTGGCTGCCCCGAGGCGTCGAAGCTGAACTCCTCCAGCAGCGCGCCGCCGATGCCCTGCGCGAACCCGCCGGCGATCTGGCCGCGGACGAGCATCGGGTTGATCACGCGCCCGATGTCGTAGCCGACGCCGTAGCGGTGGACGGCGACGCGGCCCGTGCGCGTGTCGACCTCAACCGCGGCGACGTGCACGCCGTACGGGAAGCCGAGCAGGTCGCATTCGAACCGCTCCTCGACCCGAAGGCCGTCGCCGGCGAGCTCGCTCAGCGCCACCGACCGCGACGGCGCGCCGATCACCGAGACGCCGGCCTCGCTGAGGACCAGGTCGTCGGCCGACGCCTCGAGCAGCTCCGCCGCGCGCTCGAGCAGCATCGCGCGGAGCCGGCGCGACGCGTTCATCACGGCGGCGCCGCCGAGCATCGACGCCCGGCTGCCGAAGGCGCCCATGCCCTCGGGGATCGTGCCGGTGTCGCCGTGGACCACTCGGACGCGGTCGTAGCCCAGGCCGAGGTGCGTCGCGCACACCTGCGCCAGCACGGTCTCGAGCCCCTGGCCGACCGACGCAGCGCCGCTGAACACCAGCACCTCTCCAGTCCCATTCAGCTCGACCCGCGCGTACTCGCGCTCGCCGGGGCCCGACTTCTCGACGAAGAACGCGACCCCCAGGCCGCGGCGCACGGAATCGCCCGCCGGTTCGGCGCGCCAGTGCAGCAGGCCGTCGTAGTCGAAGGCCGAGAGCGTCTTGTCGAGCAGCGCCGAGTAGTCGCCGCTGTCGTAGACGACCGGGTGGCCGTCGAAGAGCGTGCCGGTGTCGTGAGGGAAATCGGCCGGGCCGATGAAGTTGCGGCGCCGGATCTCGATCGGGTCCATGCCGAGCCGCCGCGCGGCGACGTCGACGAGACGCTCGCGCACGAAGTTGGCCTCGAAGCGTCCCGGCGAGCGGTACGTGCCGCCGGGCGTCTTGTTCGTCACGACGCTCAGATACTCGCCGCGGTAGGCCGGCCACCGATACGGCCCCGGGAGCATCGAGACGCTCAGGCCCGGAACCGTCATGCCGTGCGTGCGGACGTACGCGCCGGTGTTGTTGATGAACGTGTCGCGCAGGCCGAGGAACGTGCCATTGGCCGCGACCGCGAGCTCCGCGCGGTGAAGCTGCTCGCGCGACTGGTTGCATGCGCGCAGGTTCTCCTCGCGGTCCTCGACCCACGCGACGGGCCGGCCCGTGCGCATCGCGGCGAACGGGACGAGGTAGTCCTCCGGGTAGAACTCGCCGCGCGCGCCGAACCCGCCGCCGACGTGCAGCTCCACCAGGCGCACGCGGTCGGGGTCGTCCCAGCCGAGGAGCCGCGCGAGGATCCGCTTGTTGACGTGCGGGATCTTCGCGGCGCCCCACACGGTGATCGACTCACGGTCGGCGTCGTACTCGGCGAGCAGGCCTCGCGTCTCGAGCGGCACCGCGGCGTGGCGCTGGACCCGGAACTCCTCGCTCACGACGAGGTGCGCGTTCGCGAAGGCGGCGCTGACGTCGCCGTGCTCGACGACGAGCGTGCCGGCGACGTGCTCGCCCGCCGCCACGGCCTCGTCGCATTCGAGCACCGGCGCCAGCGGCTCGTAGTCGACGTCGAGCAGCTCGGCCGCGTCCTCGGCCTCGTAGCGCGACTTCGCGACGATCACGGCGACCGGCTCTCCCGAGTAGCGCACGACGCCGTCGGCGAGCGGGCGCTGCAGGAACCGCCTCGCGGACTCGTCGTGGAACATCCGCGTCGGGATCGGGCGCCCGCGATCCGGCAGGTCATCGGCGGTGATGACGTCGACGACGCCCGGGTGCGCCCGCGCCGCATCGCGCTCGATGCGGGTGAACCGCGCGTGCGCGAGCGGGCTGCGCACGACGAACGCGTGCAGCATGCCCGGGCGCTTGAAGTCGGCGACGAAGCACCCCTCGCCCCGCAGCAGGGGCCAATCCTCCTTGCGGGGGGCGGACTCGCCGATCCCGTTCATCGAATGCATGGTAAATACCGTTCCACATGTCGATCGGCACCAGCCTGCTGCGCCTCGAGGACGAGCGCCTCCTGCGCGGCACCGCGCGCTTCATCGACGACATCCGGCCGGCGGGGCTCATGCACGCCGCGTTCCTGCGCAGCCCTCTCGCCCACGCCGCGATCCGATCGGTCGACCGCGGCGGCGCCGCCGGCGTCTTCACGGCCGAGGACATCGGCGCGGCCATGCGCGTCCACATCACGACGCCGGGTGTCGCGGTTCCGGAGTGGCCGCTGCTCGCCACGGGCAAGGTGCGCTACGTCGGCGACGTCATCGCCGCCGCGGTCGCGGGCAGCCGGTATGACGCCGAGGACCTCGTAGAGCGCGTCTCGGTCGACCTCGACCCGCTTCCGGTCGTGAGCACGATCGAGGACGCGCTCGCGGACGGCGCGCCGCTCGTGCACGACGGCGTTCCCGGCAACCGCTACCACACCGTGCACCGCGCGTGGGGCGACGTGGCCGGCGCGTTTGCGAAGGCGGACGCGGTCGTCGACGGAGAGGTTCGTCACCCGCGCGTCAGCGGCGCGCCCATGGAGGGCCGCGGAGTCGTCGCGCTGCCCGAGGGCGAGGGCGTCGTGGTCTACACCTCCACCCAGGCGCCCCACGCCGTGCGCGACGCCATCGCCGACTCGCTCGACATGCCGCTCGAGCGCGTGCACGTGATCGCGTCGGACGTCGGCGGCGGATTCGGCCTGAAGGCCCACGTCTACGTCGAGGAGATCCTTCTCGCGGCCATCGCTCTCCGCCTCGGGAAGGGCGTGAAGTGGGTCGAGGACCGCTCTGAGCACCTGCAGTCGGCCAACCATGCGCGCGACCAGCGCATCGCGTTCTCCGCGGCCGTCCGCAGCGACGGCCGGGTCCTCGGGCTGCGGGCGCAGGTCTTCTCGAACATCGGGGCGTACGCGATCCGCCCGCACGGGCCGCTGCTCGATCCGATGACGTGCGCGGGCCTGATCACCGGCCCTTACGACATCCAGGACTACGAGTACGACTCGTTCGCGCTCGTCACGAACCGCTGCCCGGAGGGGCCGTACCGCGGCGTCGGCATGGTGACCGCGGTGCTGGCGCACGAGCGGCTCATTGACCTGGTCGCGTCGCGGCTCGGCCTCGACCCTGCCGCCGTCCGCCGCGTCAACCTCGTCCGCCCGGAGCAGATGCCGTACACGACGCCGACGGGCCATCCCTACGAGTCCGGCGATTACCCGGCCGCGCTCGAGGAGGCGCTGGCCGCGTTCGACTACCGGTCCGCGCGCGCCGAGCAGGCGAAGGCGCGCGCCGCGGGGCGGGTGCGCGGCATCGGCATCGGCACCTACGTCGAGTTCACGGGCGCCGGCTCGGCGACCTTCGTCGGCCGTGGCATGGTCGACATCTCGGGCGTCGACTCGGCGCGCGTCTGGGTCGAGGAGGACGGCGCGGTGCACGTCCAGACGACGTGCCCGGCGATCGGGCAGGGCGTGCAAACGACGTTCGCGCAGGTCGCCGCGGCCGCGCTTGGCGTGGACCCGGCCACGGTGGTCGTCGAGCAGACCGACACCGCCAGGGTGCCCAACGGCACCGGCTCCTTCCAGAGCCGGAGCTCCGTGGTCGCGGCGACCGCGGCGCACCGCGCCGCAACCCAGCTGCGCGGTGAGATCCTCGAGGCGGCCGCGTGGCGGCTCGACCAGCCGCCGGAGCGCCTCGACGTTCGCGAGCTCGTGCTCGCCGACCTGCGAGATCCCGAGACCAACGGTGGCCACGTCCTCGACGTGAGCGTCACGTACGACCCGAAGCAAGCGTCGCACCCATACGCGACCCACGTGTGCGCGGTCGAGATCGATCCCGGCAGCGGCGCCGTCGAGGTGCTCCGCTACGTCATCGCCGAGGACTGCGGCACCGTCATCAACCCGGCGATCGTTGACGGCCAGGTCGCCGGCGGCGTGGCGCAGGGCGCGGGCGCGGCGCTGCTCGAGGAGATCGCCTACGCGGCCGACGGCCAGCTGCTGACGGCGAGCTTCATGGACTACCTGCTCCCCACCTCGCAGGAATCGCCCGCGGTCGAGATCAGGCACCTCGTGACGCCGTCCACGGTCCACGAGCTCGGCACCAAGGGCATCGGAGAGGGCGGGACGATCGGCTCGACGGCGGCCATCTCCAACGCCGTCGCGGACGCGCTCGGCGCGACGGCGATCAACCTGCCGTGGACGCCCGAGCGGGTCCTCTCAGCGATGCGTCCAGGGAGGCTGGAAGAAGTCCGCGACCCGGACTGAGCGGCCGTCGAGCGCGACCTCGCTGAACTGGTAGAGCATCGCCGCGGTCGGCGCGAAGACCTCGACGAACGGCAGGTCCATCGAGAAGGCCGCGCCGGTGCCCGCTGCCCGAGCCGCGTCGCGCAGCATCGACACCGGCACGACGAAGAGCTGCTCGACCTCCTCGGGGGACGGCTTGAGCGCGGTCGCGGGCGCACCGCTCCAGATGACCACAGGCGTGATCGTGAACCCGGACATGGTGTCGAAGTCGTCGAGCATCCCGAGCACGTCCGCGCGGTCGGCCTGGAGGCCGAGCTCCTCGTCGAGCTCGCGGATCGCGGCCGCGATGGCGTCCTCGCCGGCGTGCGTGCGCCCGCCCGGGATCGCCATCTGGCCCGCGTGCCGGCGCATCGTCGTCTTGCGCTGAAAGATCGGCACCGCCGGCTCGCCCTCGTGGTCGAGCACGAGCGTGATCGCCACCGCCGCGAGCCTCTGCGGGGCGCGTGACTCCGCGCGCTCGAAAGCGCGCAGGTTGTCTGCGATGACGCTGCGGAGGTCTATGCCGTCCTGACCCCGGTGATCGAGCCCGGCACCGCGCGCGGGTCGCGCGCGGTCCATGTGCCCGCCTTCACCGCGTCGATGAAGCGCTCAACGTTCTCGTTGAAGCGCTCCGGCTCCTCGAGGTTGAGGGTGTGGCCGGTGCGCGGCAGGACGGCCAGGCCGGCGGTCGGAATCGTGCGCTTCAGCATCAACGACGGCTCGAGGCTGCCCTCGTCCTCGTCGCCCGCGAGGATCAGCAGCGGCGTGCGCACGGCGCGCAGCTCGTCGGTCAGCGCGTACAGCGACGGGCGCGTGCCCTGCACGCCCCGCATCGTGTTCGCGGCGCCGATGGGGTTGTGCCCGGCCAGCGCCGCGGCGAACTCGCGCCACGCGTCGGGCCGCTTGTTCTGGAGCTGCACGCGCGCGGGTCCGACCGCGTAGCCCTCGGCAAACTTCGCCATGCCGTCGCGCTCGATCGCTTCGGCGATCGCCATGCTCTCGCGCCTGAACTGCTCCTGGCGTTCTGGCTGGGCGCCATAGCCGACGCCGGCGGCCACGCACGAGATAACGCGACCCGGGTGGCGCAGCACGAGGTGCAGCGCCGCGAAGCCACCCATCGAGAGCCCGACCACGTGCGCCCTCTCGACGTGCGCGGCGTCGAGCACCGCGACGGCGTCCTCGACCGCGTGCGCCTGCGAGTAGGCCTCAACGTCGCGCGGCACCTCCGACGGCGGATACCCGCGCGCCGCGTAGGTGATGCACCGGTAGCGCGGCGAGAAGTGCGCGACCTGCCCCGCCCAGCTGCGGTGGTCGCCCGCGTATTCGTGGATGAAGAGGATCGGCTCACCGGAGCCGGTCGCCTCCCAATGAAGCCGCACGGGCTTATCTTCGCTCCGTGATCGACTGGGAGGCCTGGAGCCGCGCGGGCTGGGAGCGCCACACGCCGCAGCTCGACATCGGATCGCTCGGCGCGGGCACGATCCACGGCTTCGCCGAACGCATGGCCGCAGAGCGCCCGGACGACATCGCGGTGACGATCGGCGACGAGAGCCTTACCTTCGGCCGGCTTGACGAGCTCTCTGCGCAGGCGGCGCGCGGCGTGCGGCGCGGCAGCGTCGTGGTCCTCGCCGAGCCGGTGTCCCCGCGGTGGATCGCGACGTACCTCGGCACCCTGCGCGCGGGCGGCATCGCTGTCCCGCTGAACCCGACGTACACGGCGGCCGAGCTCGAGCGCTTCAGGGCCGCGGCGACGGCGCATCCGGCGGGCGATGACGTCGCGCTCATCTCGTTCACGAGCGGCACGACCGGCGCCCCGAAGGCGGTGCCGCTGACCCACCGCAACCTGCTCACGTCGATCCGCGCGGCGATGGCGGCGTGGCGCTGGTCGTCCGACGACGTGCTCGTGCACGCGCTTCCTCTCTTCCACCAGCACGGCCTGGGCGGGCTGCACGCGACGCTCATCTCGGGCTCGCGGCTGCACGTCGTGCCGCAGTTCACCCCGGTCGACCTTCTCGACGCGATCATCGGCGCGAACGCGACGGTGCTGTTCGCGGTCCCGACGATGTACCAGCGCCTTGCCGGCATGCCGGCGATCAACAACCGCCTCCGCCTCTGCATCAGCGGCTCGGCGCCGTTGAGCGAGGCCACGGCGCGCGGCGCCGAACGCGTCCTGCGAAGGCGGCTGCTCGTCCGGTACGGCCTGACCGAGTCGGGGCTCAACGTGTCGCAGGTCTACGGCGCACCGCGCGAGGGCACCGTCGGCGTGCCCCTGCCCGGCCTGCTCGTGCGCCTGGGCGCCGACGGCGAGATCCAGATGCGCGGGCCGCAGGTGTTCTCGGGTTACCTCGGCGGCGAGCCGGGCTTCACCGACGACGGTTGGTTTCGCACCGGCGACCTCGGCCGGCTCGACGACGCCGCCGAGCTCGTCATCGAGGGCCGCAGCAAGGACCTGATCATCACCGGCGGCCTGAAGGTCCACCCGCGCGAGGTCGAGGTCGTGCTCGAGCAGCACCCGTCGGTCGCCGAGGCCGCGGTCGCGGGCGTGCCGAGCGAGGCGTGGGGCGAACAGGTCACCGCGTGGGTGGTCATCAGGCCGAACGCGGCTTTCGACCCCGCCGCGCTCATCGCGCACGCCCGCGAGAGCCTGGCTCCCTACAAGACGCCGAAGCAGGTGCTGCGGGTCGACGAGCTGCCCCGCAACGCGGTCGGGAAGATCGACCGGAGGCGGCTAACCCTGGAGTAGGCGCGCGACCTCGGTCTCGCCGCGAATAGGGTCGAGATCGCTGTCCTTTGCCGCCCATTCGCGCAGGTCCGGCCGCAGCTCGAGGCCCTTCCTCAGGTGCGGCAGGGCCTCTGCCGCCCGCCCTCGCCTGGCGTAGAAGCACGCGAAGTTGTACTCGGCGACGCCCTGCACCGGCCCCGACGGGATGCCGCTCGCGATGCCGTAGGCCCACGCCGCCGCCTGCTCGGCGCCGGCCTCGTCGCCCGCCTCTGCGTACCAGTAGCCCAGGTGCTCGGCGAGGTGCGAGTAGCCGTTGCCCGAGAGGGCCTCCCACGCCTCCTGGCCCGGCCGGCCCGGGCGCGGGCCTGTGAGCTGCTCGTCCGTCGCCCTGCCCACGCGCTCCGTGAGCGCCGCCCACGAGCGGCCGGCGCGCTCGACGATCTCAGCCGCGGAGAGGTGATGAAGCTCCGAGTAGAGCTTCGAGTTCTGCTCGTCGTCGCTGCCCGCGAGCTCCGGCGGCAAGCCGCCATGAAGCACCGCATCCAGTTCCAGCGCCGCGTACTCGCGCCACGCCGCGAGGTGGCCGACGGTGTCCTTCACGGTCCAGCGCCCGGCCACGTCGGGGGGCGTGTCGTCGACGTGCGGCACGAGCGTCTCGGCCTCCTTCGCGCGAGCGGCCTCGACCGCGTGCAGCAGCTTCTGCTTCACCTACAGGTCCATCAGCGCCTTGCGCTGCGCGCCGTCGATCGGGATGTGCGCGCCGTTGATGAACGCCGCGCGCGGCGACGCCAGGAACACGACAAGTGAGGCGACCTCATGGGGCTCCGCGATGCGGTTGAACGGGATGGACGAGATCGCGAGCTCGTGTGCGCGCGCCTGGTCCACCTTCTTGTCGCGGGCGAAGGCCTTCTCCAGCCCATCCCACCGATCCGTGTTGACCGGGCCCGGGTTGACCGTGTTGATCCTCACGCCGTGGCGCCCGTACTGCTCGGCCACCGAAGACGCGAAGTTGATGTCGGCGGCGTTCGCGACGCCCGCGGTCATCTCCCAGTAGCTCGGCTTGAGGCCGTCGTTGCCGACCACGAGGACGATTGCGCCCTCGCCGCGCTCGCGCATGTGCGGGATGACGGCGCGGACCGACCGGACGTAGCCCATGAACTTCAGGTTCAGGCTCGACATCCACTGCTCCTCGGTCAGCTCCTCGAGCAGGCCGCCGGGCGACGAGCCCGCGCACGTGACGAGGATGTCGATGCGCCCGAACTTCCCGAGCGCCGCCTTCACCGCGCGCTCGACGTCCTCGCTCTTGCTCATGTCGCCCGCGACCGCCATCACCTCGCGTTGCGTCATCGCCGTGATCTCGCGGGCCGTGTCCTCGAGCGGCTGCTCGGTGCGCGCGGTGATGACGACACTGGCGCCTTCGCGCGCCAGCTCCTCGGCGACCGCGCGGCCGATGCCCTTGCTCGCGCCCGTCACGAGCGCGACCTTGCCGGTCAGCTGGAGATCCATGGACCCCTCCCTACTACTCTCGGACGATCCTCGCCAGTATCGGGCTCGGGTGAAATCCGTTGCAGGGGTTCAGGTCCTGCGGGCACGCCGAGATCGCGGCGACGATGCCGTCGATGAGCGCGCGCAGGACGATCTTGTCGCCCGGCTTGCTGGTCGGGATCTCGTTGCCGAACGAGCGGTCCTCGTGGATGGGCGCGTTCTGGAAGATGTTGATGACGTCGGGGACCTGCCACTCCTCGTACTTCCACTCAGCGAGCGCCTCGGTGAAGTTCGAGCGGCAGCTCCGGTGGTTCTCGACGCCGTAGTCGAGCTTGTAGCGCCGCGAGTCGCACATCGACGTGATCAGGTCGTGCGTGCCTACCTCATCCGCGACCACCGCGTACATGTCGCGCCGCCAGTTCGTCTGCAGGCGGTCGCCGACCGCGAGGTTCAGGCGGAGCGTCGACGAGCGCGTGTGCGTGGCGGAGAGCCACTCGGTGCGGTCCTGCTCGTTGATGGAGATGAAGTCGGCAACCTGCTGGCCTTCGACGTCGACTATCTCGAGCAGCGCGCCCTTCGGCACGCGGAACGCGCGACCGTGACCCGCCGGCACCAGGACCTCTTCGATCACTTGCATGACACCGCTCTGCGCACCTCCGCTAACCGGTTGCGGCGCCCGGCATGTCGCCGCCGCCGAGATTTCGACCCAGGAACACCTCGCCGATGTCCTCGCGAGCGAGCAGCTCCTTCGCCGAGGACGAGACCTTCACCGTGCCGGCCGCCATCACGTACGCCCAGTCCGAGATGGCGAGCGCAGCCAGCGCCTTCTGCTCGACGATCAGGACGGCCGCGCCCGCGTGGCCGAGCCTGCTCACGTGCTCCTCGAGAAGCGCGCGCGCGAGCTCGGCGCTGAGGTTGGACGTCGGCTCGTCCAGGACGAGAAGGCGCGGCTCGAGCATCAGCACGCGCGCCATCGCGAGCATCTTTCTCTCGCCGCCGCTCAGCTTGCTGGCGGTCCGCCTGAGCATGGGCTTGAGCCGCGGAAACACGTCGAGCACCTTCTCGGTGCGCCGCGCCGCCTCGGCCGCGGAGAAAAGGTAGCCGCCCATGTCGATGTTCTCCGCCACGGTCAGCGTGTCGAAGACGTCTCTGACCTGCGGCACGTAGCCCACGCCGCGGCGCGCGAGCTGGTCGGCGCTCCGGTTGGTGATGTCCTCGCCGCCGAGCGTCACGCGCCCGGTGAGCGCGGGGATCATGCCGACCACCGCCTTCAGCAGCGTGCTCTTCCCCGCTCCGTTGGGGCCGACGATGGTCACGATCTCGCCGAGCCCGGCGGCCGCGGAGGCGTGCTGCACGATCGGTGCGCCGCCGTAACCCGCGCTCACGTCGGTGACCTCCAGGAAGGCGGGAGGCCGCTCAGCCGACGAGGTAGGCATCCAGCACCTCGCGGCGCGAAGCGACGTCGGTCATCGAGCCGTGCGCGATGACACGCCCCTGGGCCATCACGACTACGGGGTCGCAGAGACGCTCGACGACTGCCAGCTCGTGCTCGACCATGATCATCGAGAGGCCCTCGTCGCGCAGCCCGACCAGGTAGGTCTCGATCTCGCGCGCGAGGGTCGGGTTGACGCCGGCGAACGGCTCGTCGAGGAGCAGCAGCTTCGGTCGCGCCATGAGCGCGCGCATGATCTCGAGCAGGCGCTTCTGGCCTCCACTGAGGTTGCCCGCGAGCTCGTTCTCCTTCGCCGTCATCGCGAAGCGGTCGAGGACCTCTCGCGCCCGCCCGACGAGCTCGAGCTCGTCGCGACCCCAGTACAGGCGGCCCAGCTCGGCACCCCAGAACGACTCGCCGCGCTGCCTCGGCTCCGCGACCAGCAGGTTCTCGAGCACGGTCAGGCGCGAGAACTCGGCGGAGAGCTGGAACGTGCGGATGACGCCCAGGCGAGCGACGCGGTGCGGCGGCCAACCGGTCACGTCGGCGCCTTCGAACAGGACGCGGCCCGCGGTCGGCTTCAGCGCGCCGGCGACGATGCTCATCAGCGTCGACTTGCCGGCCCCGTTGGGTCCGATGAGCCCGGTGATGCGGCCGCGCTCGGCGTCGAACGTCGCGCCGTCGACGGCCTTGACGCCGCCGAAGTCGCGGTGCACTTCGCGGACTGACAGCAGGACGTCGCCCATCAGCCTCTCCTAGCCGCGTAGCGCACGGGCCGCTCTGGCAGGATGCCCTGGGGCCGGAACCAGAGGAAGAGAAGGATCAGCAGACCGACCACGATCCACTGCACCGCCTCGATGAGGCCGCTGAAGAGCACGACGTGCGCGCCGAGGATGTTGAAGCTCGGCGGAAGGTACCGCGTGGCCTCGAGGAAGCCGACCGGGACGAGCAGGGCGCCGAGCATCGCGCCCCAGTTGTTCGCGGTGCCGCCGACGATGATCGCAGCGAGGAACACGAACGTTTCCGGGTAGAGCCACGAGCCCGGCGACCAGGCGGTGATGAACTGCACGAACACGCCGCCGCTCACGCCGGCGATGAAGCCGCCGACGACGAAGACCATCAGGCGCAGCCCGGTCACGTTCTTGCCGAGCGCCGCGGCGGCGCGCTCGTTGTCGCGCATCGCGCGCAGCGTCCGCCCTAGCGGCGAGCGCGTGATGCCCTGCACGGCCAGGAACGCGAGCAGGGCCAGGAACGCGGACCAACCGACGTAGATCCAGTCGTAGGTCACCGGGTCGACGCCGAGCTGGTCCGCGAGCGGCTGCGGGACGGCCGACAGCCCGGCGGGGCCGTTGACCAGCCCGGTCGCGTTGCTGGCGATGAGCGTCGCCATCAGCGAGAGCAGCAGCATCACCATCGCCTGGTAGTCGCTGCGGAGGCGGCGCAGGCTGATGACTCCGACGACGAACGACAGGAGGGCCGCGACGACGCCCCCGGCGACCAGCGGCAGCGGGAACGGCCAGCTGGCGCCGAAGGCGTAGTGCTGGTAGTTGTCCGGGAAGTCGGGCCCGAGAGTCAGGACCGCGGTCGTGTACGCGCCGACGGACACGAAGACGATGTAAGCGAAGTTGATGATGCCCGCGACCCCGAACTGAAGGTTCAGCCCGAGCACGCCCATGATGTCGATGAAGAGATACACCAGGAGCGTCGCCAGGTAGAACTGGAGTGCGTCGCTCACGCGGCGACCTCCTTGGCCGACGCGACCTCGGACAGGATGCCCTGCGGCCGCACGAGCAGGACGACGATGAGGATCGCGAAGGCGACGACGTCCTTGTAGGACGGGCTGATCACCGACGCGGCCAGCTCGCTCGCGACGCCGATCGTCAGCGCGCCGAGCATCGCGCCGTACGGCTGCCCGATGCCGCCGAGGATCGCGGCGGCGATGACGGGCACGAGGAAGTTCGAGCCGGTCACGTCGCTGAACGTCGCCGTGTTGAGCACGAGCACGACGCCGGCGATCCCGCACAGCGCGCCGGAGATCAGCCAGGCGACGTCGATCACGCGGTCGGTCTGCACGCCGCAGCTGCGGGCGAGGGCAGGATTGGTGGCGGTCGCGCGCATCGCCTTGCCGAGCCGCGTGCGCGTCGAGATGAGATGCACCGCGAGCATAGCGGCCACCGCGATCGCCATGATCGCCAGCTGCGTCTGCGTGAAGACGATCCGGCCGAGGTGGTAGGACGCGCCCTGCGTCGCCTCGTAGTTGTAGAAGGTCGGCCGGAAGACCGCGAGGAGGACGTTCTGGATGATCAGGCTCATCGCGATCGTGACGATGATCATTCCGAAGAGGCGCGTCCCCCGCCGCACGAACCGGAAGTAGACGAACCGGTTGAGCAGCATCGAGAAGACGGCGCCGAAGATGGCCGCGGCGACGAGCGAGATCCAGATGTTCACGCCGGCGTGGTTGGCGATCCAGGCCGCGAACGCGGACGCGGTCATGATGTCGCCGTACGCGAGGTTCAGGATGTTCGTGACGCTGAACTGGAGCGTGAAACCGACGGCTGCGATCGCGAGGATCGACGCCGTTATGAGGCCGAAGCCGAGCGCGGGGACTGCCTGGTCGATCAGCTGTATTTGGCGATGTCCGCCGCGGTCACGATGTCCAGCTGCGGGTTCGATCCGTCGGGCGCGTAGCCGTCGATCTCGAACGCACCCGACGAGTTGTGGTACTGGTCGAGCACGATCGGGCCGCCGGCGCCGACGTAGTGGATCTTCTTCCCCGCCGCCAGCGCGTCCTTGCCCTCCTGGAAGGAGTGCACCTCGGTCGCGCCCGGCGTGTCGGCGACCACGTCGGCGATGTACTTGTTGAAGAAGGTCGGGTCCGGCGTCTTGGCCATGATCATCGCAAGCGCCATCACCACGACCGCGTCGTAGTCCGTCTGTGTGTACGGGTCCTGCGCCCACTGGTCGGGCTGCGGGATCTCCGACGCAGACGCGAGCAGCTCCGTGTTGAAGATGGTCCACGCGGGTCCCTGCGAAGGCGCGTACGGCTGCGCGGCCGCGTAGTACTTCGCCAGGTTGGCCTTGCCGATCGCGCCGGACACCGCCTGCAGCCACGGCGGCTGGATCGTCGGCTCGGTGCCGACCACCGGGATCAGGGTGCCGAGCTGCTGAAGCTGGCTCAGGTACGCGGCGTCGGTCTGCGGGTCGGCCTCTGTGAAGATCACGTCGGGCTTGGCCGCGAGCAGCGACTCGACCTCGGTGCGGTACGAGCTCTGGTCGAGCGCGACCGTCTGGTTGAGGACCATGTCGCCGCCGAGCTTCTTGAACGCGCTCAGGAGCGTCGGGACGTTGCCCTGCGAGCTGATGTCGTTGCCGAAGATCGCGGCGCCGCGCCGGTAGCCCTTGCGGTACGCGTAGACGGCCATCGCGATGCCGGCGGCGTCGTCCGGGGGCGTCAGGCGCCAGAAGTACGGGTACTTGTTCTGGTCGAATGCGGCCTGGCCGGTGTCGCCGAACATCGGGATGTGCGAGCGGTCGATGATCGGGACGGTCGCGAGCGCCTCGTCTGAGCTCGGACCGTTCATGCCGACGAGGTTCGTCGTCGTCGCAAGCATCTTCTGCGCTGCGGGCACCGCGTCCGCCGGGTCGCCGCGCGTGTCGACCGTGACGCACTGCACCTGGTGCCCGAGCACTCCCGATTTGTTGATCAGGTGCGCCGCGACGACGCAGCCCGCCTGCATCTCTGGGCCGAAGCTCGCGTCGGGTCCCGTGAAGGGGTTGAAGCTCGCGAAGGTCAACGTGCCGGAGTAGGACCTCGGCGTTGCGGACTGCGCGGAGGTGCCGCACGCGGAAGCCACGAGGACGGCCCCCAGAACCAACCCGACCGCGCGGACGTACCGGGGGTTGTCCGACAAAATTGCTTCGGCCGAATATATCGGCGCCCGTGGAGCGTGTCAACAAACGGGTCCCAGATGCCGGCACGCACCGCGTTAGTTGAAGGTGGCCCTCGCCGCGTGGTTACGTAACCACGATGCCGCGCAGCAAGGAGGTCGACGCGTGGTTCGCCGAGCGCAAGCCGCCGGCGGAGAGGGCGATGCAGCGAGTGCGCGACGTCATCCACAAGACCGACCCGCGCATCACGGAGTACGTGAAGTACGGGTCCGTCCAGTTCGCGTACGACGGCGACATGGCGACGTACGTGAAGCACGGCGATAAGAAGGTCAGCCTGATGTTCAATCGCGGCGCACGCATCAAGGGCAGGTTCCCGCACCTGGAGGGCACGCACCCGAGTGGTCGCTGGATCTACTTCGCGGACGAGAAGGAGGTCTCGGCGCGGGCCGCCGAGCTGACCCGCATCGTCAAGGCGTGGATCGCGATGACGCCGAAGGAGCGCGGGAGCGCCTGAGCCGCCGGCCGCTCAGCCTCCTGCTTGCAGGCACGGACCGCCGACGCTGACGATCGCGTTCGGATCCTCGACCGGAACGTGTCGCATGTTGGTTCCGTCGAACAGCCACAGCATTCCGAGACCGCCAAACCACAGGCGGCCGGCGTCCTGGAAGGCGGGCCCTGGCACGGGACCGTCCATCGCTGCGGTGCTGTAAAGCACCTGCGGCGCCAGGTTGAGGCCGGGGACGAGAATCACCTGCGAACCGGCGTGCCCGTCATCGTGGGGACCGATCATCAAGACCGGGTCGCCGTTCACGCCTCCAAGGATCTCGATCTCCTGGGCGTCAGGGACCGCAAAGCGCGACTGCACCTCGCCGGTCGCCAGGTCGATCCGGTACAGCTCATTCCCATGGCCGGAGGGGGTTTCGACGCCTGACGTGAGCGCCGTGCCCCAGGCAAAACCGCCGAAGACCACCTGCCAGCCGTCGCGGTCAAGGCCGAAATCGCCATGCACAACCGGGGCCGGCATCGCGGCCGGTCCGGTCGCATACGGGTTGAGCAGATAGAGCCCGGTCTGGCCGGTTCCGGCCAACGACGCCGAGAACCTGGCCAGCAGGATGCCGCTCGACACGAAGCCGACAACCTGGTACGTCGGCTGACCGGAAAGGACGACCGAGTCCGCGCCCGTTCGCGCATCGACCACGTGGACGCGACCCCTGGTGCCGATCACGGGGCCGGCGGCCGCATGCGTTCCGCCCTCCATTCCTGATGCGGGCGGGTCCCACTCCGCGTAGGCGTAGTGCAGCCCGTCAGGGGCCAGCGCGCTCGCCGGGACCGGCAGCCACTTGCCCACGGCGGCGTCGTAGCTGGGGCCGCCGGACAGGAAATGAAGCTGCGGCCTGGGCGCGGTCGCCGAGATCGCACCCGTGGCGGTGTCCAGGAACCCGACGCCGCTGTTGGCGGCGCTGACGTCGGAGTCCGACGGGTACCACGCGATCGGCAGCCGGCAGGCGACACCCAGGCTCAACGGCGACTGCGTCGGGCTCGGCGCTCGTGTCGTGGTGGCGGTGGGCGATGAGCTGCAGGCGGCGACGGCGATCAGGGCTGCCAGGAGTGCGGCGCGCACGGTGCCAGTTGAACGTGCACCAACGCGCTTTGTTACCGAGCCCTCACCCTAGCCCTCTCCCGCTTCGCGGGAGAGGGAACGCCGAAGCTAGCGGTTTGCCTGGTCGAAGGCGGCCTGGCAGCGCACGCAGCGTGTCGAGTCGGGGAGCGCCTCCATGCGCTCGGCGCCGATCGGCCCGCCGCAGTCGTCGCACACGCCGGCCTTGCCGGCCGCGCGCAGCCGCGCCGCCTCCTCGGCCTGCTCGCGGTCGCGCTCGATGATCTCGTTGATCGCGGACGCCGTCGCCTGCTCGCTCATGGCCTGTGTCTCGTCGGCGTTGCGGAAGCCCCTGCTCATCGCTCCACCTTACGAGCCGGCCGGGATGATGGTGCCGACGATCAGAAGGCCGGCGATCGCGCCGACGAGCCAGGCCGCGCCCGCGGCCACGTGCCGGCCGTAGCCGACCACCGAGACGGCTTTCGGATGCCGGCGCCCGGCCCAGGCCGGCGCGAAGAGCATCCAGAGGAGGAGGGCGATGTAGAGCACCGGGGTCGCGGCCTGGTCGGCGCTCGAACCGAAGAGCGGCAGGATCGCGGCCCCGATGAGGGCCAGCGCCAGGCCGATGGCGCCCGACCCGGCGCCCCATGCCAGCCACGACGTGCGGCGCTGCGCGTGGAGCGCGAGCGCGGTCCAGCCCGCGGTCATCAGGGGAGCGAACGCGGTGTAGACCGTGAGCGCGCCGTTGCCGCGAAATGACCAGTTGCCTCCGCTCGGTCCATAGCGGGCGACGTAGAACGCGAGGAGCGAGATCGCGCCGCCACCCAGGAACGCGATGACGGCGCTGGCGCCGACGAGGCGGCGAGCCTCGGAGGACATCAGCTCCCCGGCTTGAGGAAGTCCACCTCTTCCTCGCGGCCGTCCCACGTGACCGTCGTCCGCGCCGGTTCGGTGCGCGCCACGATCGTGCCGCCGCGGATCACGAAGCTGCGCGAGGCGACGAGCCTGATCGCGTCAATCTCGGTGGGCGCCGCGTAAACGACGAGATCGGCGCGGCACCCGGGCTCGAGCCCGTAGTCCTCCAGGCCGAGGGCCGACGCCGGGTTGCGGGTGATCATGTCGATGAGCGTGAGCAGCTCACCGTGGCCTGACATCTGGCCGTAGTGCGCGAGCACGAACGCGGCCTGGAGCGGGTCGCCGTAGCCGAGCGGGTACCACGGGTCCATCACCGAGTCGTGGCCGACGCACACGTTGATCCCCGCCGCGAGCAATTCCTTCACGCGCGTGTGGCCGCGCCGGATCGGGTAGTGGTCGAACCGCCCCTGCAGCGTCGAGTTGTCGAGCGGGTTCGTGACCATGTGCATGTTCGCGCGCTTGATGTTGTTGATCAGGCGGTACGCGTACGCGTTGTTGTACGAGTGCATCGCGGTGGTGTGGCTCGCGGTCACTCGGCCGCCCATGCCGAGACGGATCGTCTCCGCCGCCATCACCTCGGTGAAGCGCGCGTGGTCGTCGTCGGTCTCGTCGCAGTGGATGTCGACGCGCAGGCCCCTGTCCGCCGCGAGCGACATCGCGAACTTGACGGATTCGACGCCGTACTCGCGCGTCAGCTCGAAGTGAGGGATCGCGCCGACCACGTCCACGCCCATGTCGACCGCGCGCTTCATCAGGCCCTCGCCGTCTTCGAAGGAGAAGATCCCCTGCTGCGGGAAGGCGACGAGCTGCATCGTCATCTGGTCGCCGATCTCCTCGCGCAGCTCGAGCAGCGCGCGCACCGCGCGCAGCTCGGGGTCGCAGACGTCGACGTGGCTGCGCACGAACTGCACGCCGTTGGCGAGCTGCCAGCGCAGCACGGTGCGCACGCGCCGCTTGACGTCTTCGACGGTCAGGCTTTTCACGCGCTCGCCCCAGATGGCGATGCCCTCGAACAGCGAACCGGTCTGGTTGGCCCTCGGCTCGCCGACCGTCAGCACCGCGTCGAGGTGGATGTGCGGCTCGACCAGCGCCGGCGTGACGAGCGCGCCGCCGAGGTCGAGGACTTGCCGCGCGTCCGGCTCCGGCGCCGCGATCCGGCCGCCCCGGATGCCCAGCTCGGTGAGCTCCGGCCGGCCCGGGACGCGGGCGCCGCGGAGGAGCAAATCCAACATCGACGGAATCCTAATCTCCGCTTAAACTCTCAGCCGTCCGCACCAGGCCGGTCACTCAAGGGGGATGCGTATGGCCACAGCCCAGGACGTCGAAAGTCACGTACCTATTCGGGAGGGCGAATACGGCGAGAGGGTCGCGACCGTAGAGCCCGGCGGAGTCGAGTACATCGCCCTCAAGGAACGCCACGGCAAGCCGATCGATCTCTTCTGGACGTGGCTGTCTCCAAACCTCGAATTCGCGACTGTCTTCGTCGGCGTGCTCGGTGTGGCGATCTTCGGTCTCAGCTTCTGGGAGACGGCGCTGGCCATCCTCATCGGCAGCGCGCTCGGCTCGGCGACTCACTGGATCCTCTCCTCGTGGGGACCGAAGTTCGGCGTCCCCATGATGGTCGAGAGCCGCGGCGCCTTCGGCTTCCTCGGCAACATCCTGCCGGCGGGCCTCAACGCGTTCACCGGCTCCATCGGCTGGTTCATCGTCAACAGCGTCAGCGGCGCATTCGCCCTTCAGGCGCTGGGCGGGCTCGCGAACCTGGACCTTCCGTTCTGGCTCACGTTCCTCGTCATCGTCGTGGCCCAGGTCCTGATCGCGACGTTCGGCCACAACTTCATCCACCTGTTTGAGCGGTGGGCGCTGCCGCTTCTCGGCACCGTCTTCATCGTCGCGACCGTCTTCATCTTCTCGCACGCGAACCTGGGCGCCGGCGCCCAGCCTGGCGTGAACCACTTCGCGGCCTTCACCCTCCTGCTGACCGCGACATTCGGCTACGCGGCCGGCTGGAACCCGTACGCGGCCGACTACACGCGCTATCTGCCACCGACGGTCAACCGGCAGTCGGTTGGCATGTGGGCGGCCGCGGGAGTCTTCGTCTCCTGCGTCGTCATCGAGCTCGCCGGCGCAGCGCTCGCGACGGTGGCCGGAACCAAATGGGGAGCGACCGACATTCCGACGGTGCAGCTGCAGAAGGCGATGCCCGACGTCATCTACTACCTCACGCTGCTCTGCATCGCGGTCGGCGCCGTCTGCGCCAACGCTATCAACATCTACAGCGGCACGATGTCCCTGGTCGCGGTCGGCATCCGCGAGATGGGCATGACGCTCCGCCAGCGGCGCGCGGCGCTGGCCGTGGCCGCCGGCGTGCTCGGGTACCTGATCGGCCTCGTCGGCCAGGCCAACGTCGGCCCGGGCAGCAAGTACGAGTCGTTCCTCCTGCTCATCAGCTACTGGATCGGCTGCTGGCTCGCGGTCGTGTTCGTCGACTACTTCGTCCGCAAGGGCGACTACGGCGACGAGTCGATCTTCTTCAACTCGCACTACCAGCGCTGGCAGGGATTCGCGGCCATGCTGATCGGGCTGGCGGTGTCCGTGTACCTCTTCGGCAACGTCTACGGCGTCTGGGTCGGCCCGATACCGACCAACAACCCGGGCATCGGCGACATCACGTTCTTCGTCGGCTTCATCCTGACCGCCGTCCTCTACTACGTCTTCCAGATGGTCGGCCGGACGTCGACCGCGGCAACCCCTATGGGGTCACGCGCATAGACATCGAAATCAAGGTCTCGGGGCTGCGCTTCACGGCGCGCCTCGAGACCCACCTCGCGCCGAAGACCTGCGCGAAGTTCGCCTCCATGCTCCCGCTCCAGACGCAGATCATCCAGGCGCGCTGGAGCGGCGAGTCGGCATGGATACCGTTTGGCGAACTCGACGTGGGCCTCGGCTACGAGAACCACACTTCGCATCCGGCGCCCGGGCAGCTGCTCCTCTACCCCGGCGGCATCAGCGAGACCGAGATCCTCTTCCCCTACGGCGCGACCCTGTTTGCGAGCAAGATGGGACAGCTGGCTGGGAACCACTTCGCGACGATCGTGGAGGGACAGGAGAGGTTGAAGGAGCTCGGCGACCTCGTGCTGTGGAAGGGCGCGCAGGAGATCAGCTTCACGCAGAAGGGCTGATGGCGTGACGCCGACACCCGCCGAGACGGCGATGCGGCGTTGCGACGACCTCGCCTCGTGCAGCGAGGACGGCGACGCGATCACCCGGCCGTTCGCGTCGGATGCAATGCGGCACGCGCATTCGCTGGTCTCGGACTGGATGGAGGCGGCCGGCATGGCCGTGCGGCGCGACAACGTGAGCAACCTCCGCGGGCGGTACGAGGCGTCCGCGGCCGGCGCGCCGACCCTCCTGCTCGGCTCCCACATCGACTCGGTCCGCGACGCCGGTCGGTACGACGGGCCGCTGGGCGTGGTCGTCGCGATTGCCGCCGTACAGCTGCTGCGCGACGCGGGCCGGCGCCTGCCGTTTGCGATCGAGGTCCTCGCCTTTGCGGACGAGGAGGGCATGCGCTTCGGGTCGACCTACCTCGGAAGCCGCGCGGTCGCGGGGACGTTCGACCGCCGCGACCTGGAGCGCACCGACGCCGAGGGCGTCTCCATGCGGCAGGCGATCAAGGACTTCGGCGGCGACCCGGACAAGATCGGCGACGACGCGTGGAAGGCAGCGCCGCCCCTCGGTTACGTCGAGGTGCACATCGAACAGGGGCCGGTGCTCGAGGCGCGCGGCCTGCCGGTCGGGGTCGTGGTCGGCATTTCCGGCCAGAACCGGTACACCGTTACCTTCACCGGCGTCGCCGGCCACGCCGGCACGGTGCCCATGTCGCTGCGACGCGACGCGCTGACCGCGGCGTCGGAGTTCGTCCTGGCGGTGGAGTCGGAGGCGCGGGCGGAGTCGCAGGTCGTCGCGACCGTCGGCAAGATCCATGCCCACCCGGGCGCAACAAACGTGATCCCCGGACGCGCGCAGCTCACCCTTGACGTGCGCAGCGGCGACCGCGCCGCCCTCCTGGTGGCGACCCGGCGCATGCTCGACCTGGCCGAGGAGATAGCGACCGGGCGCAAGCTCGAGGTCCGGATCGCGGTCGACGCGCGCAACGAGCCAGTGATGTGCGACGACGGCCTCGTGCGGCTGCTGTCGCGCGCGATCGAGGACGCGGGGTACTCTCTGGCGCCGCTGACCAGCGGCGCCGGGCACGACGGCGTCGAGATTTCGCGCATCGCGCCGATCGGCATGCTCTTCGTGCGCTGCAAGGGCGGGATCAGCCACAACCCCGCCGAGTCGGTCACGGTCGAGGACGTCGGCGTCGCGATCGAGGTGCTCTGCCGCTTCCTCGACCTGCTCGCCAAGCGGTGATCATCCGCGGCGGGACGGTGGTGACGTCTCGCGGCGTCGAACGGGCCGACATCGCGATCACCGATGGCCGGATCGTGGCTGTTCGAGAGAACCTCGACGACGACTCAGACGAGGAGATCGACGCGACCGGCCTTCACATTTTCCCGGGCGGCATCGATTCACACGTCCACTTCAACGAGCCGGGCCACACGGACTGGGAAACGATCTCCGACGGATCGGCCGCTCTAGCGGCCGGCGGCTATACGGCCTTCATCGACATGCCACTCAACAATCTTCCAGTGACTGTTGACGGGCACTCGTTTGCAGCCAAATGGGCCGCGTTGTCGCGGCACGCGACCGTGGACTGGGGCGTATGGGCTGGGCTGGTGCCCGGCAATCGCGCGGAACTGAAGCCGATGAAGGCGCACGGCGCCCTTGGCTTCAAAGCGTTCATGTGCCCTAGCGGCCTCGATCAGTTCCCTGCTTGCGACGGGGCGACGCTGCGTGCGGGCATGCAGCGAATAGCCGAGATCGATTCGATCCTCCTCGTGCACGCCGAGGATCCCGCGCTTCTTGGTACCCCTGGCGGCCGGACGGCCACGGACTTCATCCGCTCGCGGCCTCCCGAGGCGGAGCTTTCGGCGATCGCAACGGCGATTGAATTGGCAGCCGAAACGGGCTGTCGGCTCCATGTCGTGCACGTCAGCACCGCGCGCGGCGTAGAGCTCATCGAGCTCGCTGCCGCGCGCGGCGTCGATGTGAGTGGCGAGACGTGCCCTCACTACCTGCTCTACGTCGAGGAGGACATGGAGCGCATCGGCGGGACCGCCAAGTGCGCGCCACCCTTTCGTACGGCCGCAGATCGCGAGGCCCTGTGGTCGATGCCGATGGTCGTCTCCGATCACTCGCCGAGCACACTCGACCTGAAGCAGGGCTCGGACTTCAGCAAGCTGTGGGGTGGGATCTCGGGTTGCCAGTCGACGCGCCAGCTGCTGCTCGCCGCTGGAATGGAGCTGTCCCAGGTCGCAGCGGTCACGTCGACGAACATCGCGCGGCGCTTTCGCGTCGCCAACAAGGGCGACATCGCGCCGGGATTCGACGCGGATCTGTGGCTCGTCGACCTCAGCCACGAGGACGTGGTGAGGCGCGAGGCTTTGCTCTATCGCAATCCATTCAGCGCCCATGAGGGCAGGCCGATCCGAGGTCGGACCGTCGCGACGCTGGTAAGGGGTCGATCGCCGGGGCAGGCCGTCGAGCTCAGGCAGACCGCCTCTTTCTAATCCGGGCCTCTGGCGCGAACGCTCACCGGGGTGGGCGGCGGGATAACGAGGATCCGGCCGTCGTCGCACACGACGATCTGCCAGCCGCCCTCGTGGACGTACCGGTGGTGTCGGTAGCAGAGCAGGAGCAGGTTGCCGGGCTCGGTCTCGCCTTCATGAACCCAGTGCTTGAGGTGGTGCGCATCGGTCCACCTGGCGGGACGATCGCAGTGCGGCCAGCGGCACCCGCGGTCCCGCGACTCGACCGCCCGGCGGGTCGACGGGGAAACCTTGCGGGTCGAGCGGCCGACGTCGATGACCGTCGAGTCCGCCGCCATCAGCACGCGGACGATGTTGCAATCGCACGCGAGGCGCTGCACCGTCGGCGCGCCGATCGGCAGTGAGAATTCCATCGATCCCGGAGGCGCGCCGGCGAGCCCGAGCAGCGTCTCGACCGAGGCCGTCACCTGAAGCTGCGCCGGCTGACCGCCCGACGCCAGCTCAACCAGCGCATCCGCCAGCCGCTGCTTGCGCTTGCGCCGATCGCCCTTGCCGCACTTCTTCGCGAACGGCTCGAGCGCCTGCCTGAGCGCCGCCGCGCCGGCCGAGTCAAGCGTGCCTTTGATCGAGACCAGTCCATCGCCTCCGCTCGAGATCTCGAGCGACCGCAGCTCGACGGCCTCGGCCTCATCGTTGGCGTAGCCGACGGGGTCGAAGCTGTGCCGCAAGTTCCGGCACATGTAGTGCAGCTTCCCGACCGATTCCTCGCGCGCCGCGGCAAGGAGCGGAGCCTCATCGAATGGAGCGCTCGCCGTCTCCGACTGCCTCAGCTGCTCTGCGAACCTGGCCATCTGCACTAGATGGGCGAAACCGACCTCACCGGCGGTCATCGCCTGCGTGCTCTCGGGCATGTCGTCGATGTGCAGGCCGACGTCGACGCGATCGACGACCTGCGGCATCGTCATGTGGCAGTTGATGCGCAGGAAGTCGAGCGGAGTGCTGAATCCCTCGCGTTCGTAGTCGTCCGTGCGCATGTAGGCCACCGCGTCGTCCGACCACATCAGTTCCAGGAGGTCCATGACCCAGCGGTTCCGGATCAGCCTCTCTCCGCGCTCCTCTGGAGTGAAAGCGGCGAGCAGAGCGGCCTCTTCTTCAGGGGATCCGAACATGCTCCAATGGTACCAAACGGACGTTCTGGCGTCAATAGCGACTTAACGGGCCAGTTGCCCGGCGGCGCGCTTGAGGTCGGACACGATCGTGGCCTCGTCGGCGGTCAGGAGCCTGCCCTCGCGCACGACCACCCGGCCATTGACCACGACGGTGTCGGCGCGGGACGGCGGCGCGAGCACGAGGCCGGCAAGCGGGTCGCGCATTCCCGCGTGAGCCAGGCCGTCGACCCGAAACAGCGCGACGTCGGCGCACCTGCGCGGCTCGAGCGTGCCGCAGTCGTCGCGGCCGAGGCACTCGGCGCCGCCCACCGTGGCGAGCCGCAGCGCGCTGCGCGCATCCAGCGCCTTCGGCTCAGCGTTCCGTACGCGCGCGAGCAGCAGCGCCTGGTGCGCCTCCACGGCGATGTTCGAATCCTCGTTGCTCGCCGCGCCGTCGACCCCGAGCCCGACGCGCGCGCCGGCGCGCACGAGGTCCTCGACGCGGCAGATCCCCGCCCCCAGCCGCATGTTGCTCGACGGGCAGTGCGCGATGCCGGTCCTGGTCCGGGCGATCCGGTCGACCTCCGCGTCGTTCAGATGGATGCCGTGCGCGTACCACACGTCGTCACCGGTCCAGCCGAGGTCCTCCATCAGCTCAACCGGGCGGCGGCGGTGCTTCTCGATGCAGAACCGCTCCTCGTCGAGAGTCTCGGCGACGTGGGTGTGCAGGCGCACTCCATGACGCCGCGCCAGCGTCGCCGACTCGCGCATGAGCTCCGGCGTGACCGAGAACGGCGAGCAAGGCGCCACGACGACGCGGCACATCGAGCCGCGGCTGGGGTCGTGAAACTTCGCGATCTTCTCGTGCGTGTCGGCGAGGATCGCGTCGTCGTCCTCGACGGTCTCGTCCGGCGGCAGCCCGCCGTGCGAGCGGCCCAGAGACATCGATCCGCGCGTGGGATGGAAGCGCAGGCCGAGCTCGCGCGCCGCGTCGACCATCGCCTCGAAGATGCCGGCACGACCGTGCGGAAAGACGTAGTGATGATCGGTCGAGAGAGTGCACCCGCTGAGCAGCAGCCGCGCCATCGCCGCCCGCGAGGTCGCGCGCACGATGTCGGCGTCGATCCTCGCCCACACCGGGTACAGCTCGGTCAGCCACTCGAACAGCGTCCCGTCGACCGCGTATCCGCGCGTCGCCCACTGGTACATGTGGTCGTGCGCGTTGACGAGGCCCGGCATCGCGACGCAGTTCGGCTCGTCGATGACCGTGTCGGCCTTCGGCAGGTCTCCCGAGCCGACCTCGGTGATGAAGCCGCCGTCCGCGAGCACCCAGCCGTTCTCGATCTCTCGCTTGCCGGTCCACAGCAGGCCGGCCCGGATGACGATGGTCACAAAACGAGGTCGTGCGGCCGCACCGGCACGCGCGCGACGTCGCGGCCGCTCGCCTCGCGGATCGCGGCGATGATCGCCGGCCCGGACGAGATGGTCGGCGGCTCCCCCACTCCTCGCACCCCGTAAGGCGAGTGCGGGTCGCCCAGCTCGAGCACGTCCATCTTCACCGGCGGCATGTCGAGGATTGTCGGCAGCAGGTAGTCCGTGAAAGAAGCGTTCCGGATCACGCCGTCCTTCACGACGATCTCCTCCATCACCGCGAGGCCGAGGCCCTGCGCCGAGCCGCCCTCGATCTGCCCCTCGACCGCCTGCGGATTGATCGCCTTGCCCACGTCCTGCGCCGTCGCGAGCTCGACCACCTTGACGAGACCCAGCTCGGTGTCGACGTCGACGACCGCGCGGTGCGCGGCGAAGGCGAACTGGAGGTGCGCGTCGGCCTGGCCGGTCTCGGGATCTAGCGGGTGCGTCGTGCGCGGATGAAATTCGCGCGTCTCCTCGATGACCGCGTCGCCCAGGAGCGTGGCGAGCGAAACCACCTGCTTGCCGGTGCCGGTGACGACCTTGTCGTCGACGATGTGCAGGCCGCTCGGCGCGCGCAGCTCCGAGCGGGCCATCGCGACGACGCGCTCGCGCACGGCCTCGGCGGCCATCTTGACGGCGCCGCCGGTGATGTACGTCTGGCGGGAGGCGGATGAGGAGCCGGCGGAGCCGACGTGGGTGTCCGCCTGCACCACCACGACGTCGTTCACGCCGAGCTCGGTGGCGGCGATCTGCGCCTGGACCATCACGAGGCCCTGGCCGACCTCGGCCGCGGCGGTGTGCACCTCGACCCGCGGCCGGCCGTCGCGCACGGACAGGCGGACACGCGCGGTGGAGTAGTCCTTGAAGCCCTCGGAGTAGCCGACGTTCTTGAAACCGACGGCGTAGCCCACGCCGCGCCTCACGCCCTCGCCGTGGGTGGTGTTGGAGTGGCCGCCAGGCAAAAGCCCCTCACCCTTACCCTCTCCCGCTCGCGGGAGAGGGAACTTTTTCACCCTTTCCAGCAGCTCCGCGACGGGGACCGGGCCTTCGATCACCTGGCCGGTGATCAGCGTGTCGCCGGTCTTCAGCGCGTTCTTGATCCTGACCTCGACCGGATCCATACCGACCGCCGCGGCCAGCTTGTCCATCTGTGCCTCGTGCGCGTACGCGTTCTGCACCGAGCCGAACCCGCGCATCGCGCCCGCGGGCGGGTTGTTCGTGTAGACGACGATGCCGTCGATCGTCGCGTTCGGCACGCGATAAGGGCCGCACGAGAAGCACGACGCGTTGGCGATGACGGCCGTCGAGCTGGACGCATACGCGCCGCCGTCGAGCAGGATGCGCGCCCTCACGTAGACGATTCGCCCGTCGCGATCGGCGCCGTGCTCGTAGTGCAGGCGCCCGGGATGCCGGTGCACGTGGCCGACGAACGATTCCGTGCGCCCGTATGAAATCTTCACCGGCCGGCCCGCGTGCAGCGCCAGCATGCACGCGTGCGCCTGCATCGACAGGTCCTCGCGCCCACCGAAGGCGCCGCCCACCCCGGCCATCGTCAGCCGGATCTTCTCTAGCGGCATGCCCAGCACGATGGCGAGCTGCTCCTGGTCGACGTGCAGCCACTGCGTCGCGAGGATCAGGTCGATGCTCCCGTCGGGCTGCGGCACCGCGAGGCCGGACTCGGGGCCGAGCGGCGCCTGGTCCTGCTGGCCGATCTCGTAGTCCCCGGTGATGACGACGTCGGCGCGCGCGGCCTGGTCGCCGTGACGGATCTTCACGTGGCGCAGCACCTTGCCCTTCTCGGGGTCGGTCACGGGCGGAAGCACCTCGTAGTCGATCTTCACCGCCTGCGCCGCGCGGCGCGCCTGCTCGGGGTGCTCGGCCGCGACGAGTGCGACCGCCTCGCCCCAGTACATCACGTCATCGGCGGCCAGCGCGGGCTGGTCCTGGATCTCGAGGCCGTACAGGTTCCGCCCGCGTACGTCCTTGTGCGTGAGCACGACCTGAACGCCGGGCATCGCGCGCGCGGTCGAGATGTCGATGGACCGGATGCGCGCGTGGGGATGCGGGCTGCGGGTCGTCGCGCCCCAGAGCATGCCCTCGGCGCGCAGGTCGGACGAGTACTCGAAGGTGCCGCGGACCTTCGCCGGGCCGTCGGGCCGCCGGACGCTCTCGCCGATCCTCACGCCCTTCGCTCCGCGGCCAAGTTGACCGCATCGAGGATCTTGGCGTAGCCGGTGCAGCGGCAGATGTTGCCGGCCAGCGCCTCGCGGATCTGCTCCTCGCCTGGGTGCGGGATGCGGCGCAGCAGGTCGTGCGTCGCGACGACGAACCCCGGCGTGCAGAATCCGCACTGGACCGCGCCGGCCTCGACGAACGCCTGCTGCACCGTGTGCAGGCCGTCCCCGTCGCCGATGCCCTCGACCGTCACGACCTCGCGCCCCTGCGCCTGGCCCGCGAGCACGAGGCACGCACACACGAGCACGCCGTCGAGATACACCGAGCACGAGCCGCACTCCCCCTGCTCGCACGCGTTTTTCGAGCCGTACAGGCCGAACCGCTCGCGCAGCGCGTAGAGCAGGCTCTCGCCCTCCCACAATCCGTCGGCCTCGCGAGGCGAGCCGTTGACGGTGCACGCGAGCTTCATGCAGCCCACGCCCACGCGAGGCAGCGGCGCGCCATCACGGCGAGCGCGTGCCGCCGGTACGACGCGAGGCCGCGGATGTCGTCGATCGGCTTTGCGGCCGCGGCGACGAGCTCGCCGAAGCGCTTCAGCGTCGCCTCGCCCGGCGCTTTGCGATTCGCCCAGTCGAGCTCGCCTGCGACAAGCGACTCCGCCTCGGGCGCAGCAAGCGGCGTCGGGCCCGCGGAGCCGATGCCGGTGCCGACCCTGCGGTGCTCGTGGTCGACGTCGATCGCGAACGAGCAGACGGCGATGACCATCGCGTTGCGCGTCCCGACCTTCGAGAACTGCTGCCCACCTGTGGCCGGCCGGATGAGGAACGCCGTCACGAGCTCATCGGGGCGCATGGCGTTCTTCTTCGGCCCGGTGAAGAACTCGCGCGCGCGCACGCGCCGCGTGCCGCTCGTCGACGCGAGCTCGACCACCGCGTCGGAGGCGAGCAGCGGCGGATGCGCGTCGCCGGCGGGCGACGCGGTGCCGAGGTTGCCGCCGACGGTGCCGCGGTTGCGGATCTGCGGCGAGCCCACCGTCCGCGACGCCATCGCCAGGCCCGGCAGCAGGGGCAGCTCCTCGAGGATGCGCGTGTACGTGACGCCGGCGCCGACGCGCACGACGCCGTCGTCGTGCCCCCACTCGGTCAGCTCGCGGACGCGGTTGAGGTCGAGCAGCGCCGCGGGGCGCCGGTGGTCGAGGTTGATCTCGACCATCACGTCCGTCCCGCCCTGGATCGGTATCGCCTCGGGGTGCGCCGCCTTCATCTCCAGCGCCTCGCGCAGCGAGGCCGGCTGAAGAAACTCCATCACCAGGCCCCGGGCGCGTCGGCGACGTCGTCGCGCCTGACGGTGCCTTCGATCAGGCCGTAGGGGCGGTCGGCGGCGTAGAACACCTCGTTCGCGTTCTCGAGCCCGAACGGCGAGAGGTCGACAGTGAAGTGGTGCTTGTTCGGCATCGACAGCCGGATCTCGGCGACCTCGGCGCAGCCTTCGAGCACCGCCTTCCCCATCGCGTACAGCGTCTGCTGCAGCGAGTAGCTGTAGTGGTCCGCGAAGGTCTGCTTGAGACGCCGCGTGACCTCCGCGTAGCAGGCCGCCCAGTCGACGTCGACGTCGCGATAGCGCCACCGCGCCGAGAGCGACGTGGCCATGATCCGGTCGCGCGTCTCGGGCAGCGTCGTGTAGCGGTCTTTAACGTAGCCGTGGAACTCCGAGTCCGTCGTCTTGAGGACCACCGCGTCCGCGATACCGCTCACGACCTGCGACCCGTCGCGCGTCGTCGTCACCATCGTGGTGCGCTTCGTCTCGCCCGCCCGCTCGAAGGCGTGGTCGCCGAGCCGAGACCACGCGTACTCCACGATCGACACGCGCGCGCGCGCGACCGTGTCGAACCCGACGAAGTGCCACCCGAGGCGGAGCGCGAAGTCCTCGATCTCGCCCACTCCATCTGCTGCAAACGCGAACACGGTGTTCTTCTGCGTGTCGGTCGGCACGACGTTGGCGTTGTCACCGGTGAGGTGCACGTCGGCGAAATCGCCCGCAAGCGCGACGCTCACGTTCATGTCCTTGATCTCGTGCGCGGCGTGGTCCTTGAAGACCCTGACGACGTGCGTCTCCGCCTTCCCGTACTGGTTGTCGCCGAGAACGATGTTGCCCATCAGGTCCCTCTGTAAGTCGTGTAGCCGAAGGCGCTCAGCAGCAGCGGGATGTGCAGGTGCCCGGCCTCGAGCGTGACGACGACAGAGACCTCGGGGTAGAACGCGCCGAGCCCGGAACGCTCGAAGTACGGCCGCGTGTCGAACAGCAGGCGATACTCGCCGGCGTCGAGCTCCTCGCCGGTGAGGTCGCGTATGCGGCCGTCGGCGTCGGTCGAGCCGCCGCCGACCTCCTTCCAGTCGCCGTCCGCCTCGCGGCGGAAGAGCGTCACGTCGAGGCCGGCCGCGGGCGTGCCGCGCATGGTGTCCAGGACGTGCGTCGAGATGCTCACGGCGCGAGCGCCTCGAGGCGCAGGTGCGCGATCCGCCGCAGCTCCCGTTTGGCCTCCTCGAGCTCGGTCGCGGGGTCGTTCTTCATGCGCCGGCGCAGCTCGCCGAGGATCTCCTCGCCGCTGCGGCCGCTCGCATAGATGAGAAAGACGTGGCCGAACTTCTCCTCATACCTTCGATTTTCGGCGGCGAGGGCGGCCTTCGTCTCGTCCGGCGCCTGCATGGCCCGGCTCTGTTCGCGGTCCGAGGTCTCCGGCGCGTCGCCTCCGCGCTCGCCGATGCGGGGGTGGGCCTTCATCGCGGCCAACCACTCCTCGTCGGTCAGCCGGTCCATCGCGGCGTCCGCGGATTCGCCCGCCGCGACCGCGTGCGCCCAGCGGCGGCTGGCGAGCACGCCGTACAGCCTCTCCTCGAGATCGTCACTCAATGCCGAGCGGCACCAGCTCGAAGCGGGCGACGTCGACGAGGCCGCGGTCGGTGATCTTCAGCTCGGGGATGACGGAGAGGGCCAGGAAGCTCAGGGTCATGAAGGGCGCGGCCATCGTCACGCCCATCTCCTTGAGCCGCGACTCCATCGACGTCATGGTCGCGTGCACCTCGGCCAGCGGCCGGTCGCTCATCAGGCCGGCGATGGGCAGCGGCAGCTCCTCGACCACGCGGCCGCCCTCGGCGATGACGATGCCGCCGCCGATCTCCGCCAGGCGCAACGCGCACGCCGCCATATCGCGGTCGTCCACGCCGAGGACGACGACGTTGTGCGCGTCGTGGGCGACCGTGGACGCGAAGGCGCCACGCTTCAGGCCGACGTTGGTGGCGAAGCCGAGGCCGACGCGGCCGCTCGCGTGGTGGCGCTCGAGCACGGCGATCTTCACCAGGTCCCGCGAGGGGTCGGCGACGAGCTCGCCGTCGCTGACGCGCGGCTCGACGGTCTCCACGCCGGTGAGCAGCTGGGCCGGGATTACTCGGATCACGCGCACCTTCCGCGGCCCCGACGGGATGTGGAACGACTCCACGTCGACCGGACCGAGGTTCACCGTCTGCCGCACCCAATCCGGAACGCTCGCCTTCACGAACTGCGGCGGCGCGCCGCGCTTGAGGACCTGGCGCGGATGGAACGAGGCGAGGTCGTCGAGGACGAGGATGTCGGCCTGGTAGCCGGGCGCGATGGCGCCGAGGTGCCACAGCCGGTGGTAGGTCGCGGGGTTGATGGTGGCCATCACGAGGGCGTCCTCCGGCCGCACGCCCTCCTCGACCGCGACGCGGACCATCTGGTTGATGTGGCCCTGCTCGACGATGAAGTCCGGCTCGCGGTCGTCGGTGCAGAACATGCAGCGCTCGGTGCCGTACTGCTTGATGAGCGGTAGGAGGTCGCGCAGGTTGCGCGCGATGGACGCCTCGCGGAGCATCACCCACATGCCCAGGCGGCGCTTCTCGAGCGCCTCCTCGAAGGTGGTCGCCTCGTGGTCGGAGCTGATGCCGGCCGCGATGTAGGCGTTGAGCGGGCGCCCGCGGACGCCGGGCGCGTGGCCGTCGACGTGGTTGGTCAGCTCGATGTGAAGCTTGGCGAGCTCGGCGTCCGCGCCCGCGATGACGCCGGGGAAGTTCATCATCTCGGCGACGCCGATCGTCCGGTGGCGGCGGAGCAGGCTCTCGATGTCGCCCGGCGTGAACGGACGCCGGGGCGACTCGAAGCGCGACGCCGGCACGCACGAGGAGGCCATCACATAGACGTCAAGCGGCAGGTCGGAGCAGCAGTCGAGCAGCCAGTGGATGCCGTCGGTGCCGAGGACGTTCGCGATCTCGTGCGGGTCCGCGACGACTGCGGTGGTGCCGTGCGCCAGGACCGCGCGGGCGAACTCGTCGACCATGAGCTTGGACGACTCGATGTGCATGTGCGCGTCGATCAGGCCCGGCGCGAGGAAGGCGCCGCGGACGTCCTGCTTCTCTTTGCCGTCGTAGCGGCCGAGCCCTACGACGTGGCCGTCGACGATCGCGACGTCGACCTCGAGCCACTCCTTGGTGAAGACGGACAGCACCCGCCCGCCGGCCAGAACGAGATCGGCCGGCTCGTCGCCTCTAGCGACTGCCATCCAGCGCGCGTCGATGACGGAGAAGAATAGGCGAATGGCTTCCGACCTACGGCGGGTGGTGGTGCTGGCGGCGCTCCAGGAGGAGGCGGCGGCGGTCCGGTCGGGCGAACGGCTCGAGGTGGTCGTCTGCGGCGTGGGCAAGGTCGCCGCGGCGATCGCGGCGCAGCGCGCCTGTGACGTGCTGGCGCCGCGGGCGCTCATCTCGATCGGGCTCGCCGGCGGGACGGACAGCGAGAGCGAGCCGGGCCGCCTGATCGTGGCGTCGTCGGCCGTGCAGCACGACTTCGACGCCCGGCCGCTGACGACTTCGCGCGGCAGCACGGTCTACACGGCCAACGCCGACGTCGTCGAGCGGCTCACTCGGGCCGCCGAGGGGGCGGTCGAGGACGCGCGGCTCGTGCGATCCGGCCTGGTGCTCACCGGGGACCAGGTCATCACGTCGCGCGCGGTGCGCGAGTCGATCCTCGCCGACTTTCCCGAGGGCCTCTGCTTCGACATGGAGACCGCGGCCATCGCGCAGGTGGCGCACGCGAACAAGGTGCCGTGGGGCGGCGTACGGATCCTTTCGGACGCCGCGGACGAGAGCTTCAACCTCGACGCGGTGCTGGGGTTCGGGGCTACGACGGCGAGTGAGCTGTTCGCGAAGATCCTGAATGCATTCGTAGCCAGAGCTCGCGAATGACGATGGCCGACGCCCAGACCATCACCGCGGTGGTGACGAACGCGGCGACGGCGCCGTGCGCGGCGGCCGTGCCAGAGACGAGGTCGTAGGTCGCGTGCCAGATCGCGAGGATGAGCACGCTTCCGCCTGACGCGCGGTACAGCCAGGCCAGGAACACCGACCCACCGATGATGCTGAGAAAGAACATCGGGAGGACGGCGACGCCGAGGTCGCGGTAGTTCGCGATCACCAGGAAGAGCGGCAGATGCCACACGGCCCAGATGACGCCGAGGATGCCCGCGGCGCCGAGCAGGTTGCGCTTCTCGAGGAGCATCGGCAGCGCGAACCCGCGCCAGCCGATCTCCTCCGCGAACGCGGTGACGAGGAGCATCGCGAGGAGGACGGGCGCCGCCACGGCGGGCAGGCCGCTGAACCGGCCGAGGGCCGCGAGGTCGAAGCCGCCCGCGAACGGCGCCGCGACGGCGTAGAAAGCCAGCGGCGTGAGCGCGACGGCGTACCAGCGCCAGGAGACCCGCCACAAGAAGGTCCGGCGGAGCAGCGCCCTCCCGCCGCCGATGGCGACGGCGACGGCGATGGCGGCGAGCGCGGGGCCGAGGAGGCCCGGCACGTGGGTGGGCCAGGCCGAGCCCTGCGTGACCGAGGCGCCCGCGGCGGCCATTCCGAGCCAGCACGCCCACGAGATCGCGAACGCGATCACGAAGAAGGCCGCCAGCGGGTGCCGCCTGATCACGCTCATGCCCAGAGCGTGGTTCGAGCCGGCTCCGGCGGGCAGGGTCTTTCGGCCTAGACTCCGAGCGCATGAGGACCGATAGGCGGACGATCGAGGCGATCGAGAAGCTCGACGCGAAGATCCATGCGTTCGTGTACCTCGACCACGACGCGTCCGGCGACGGCGACACCGTGGCGGTGAAGGACAGCATCGAGGTCGCCGGCATGCCGTGGACGTACGGCACGGCGGCGTGGCGAGACCGCGTCGGCGAGCACGACGACCCGTGCGTGGCGCGGATGCGCGGGGTCGGCGCGGTGATCATCGGCAAGACGAACCTGCCGGAGCTCGCGGCGGCCATCGGGACGACGAACGCGATCTTCCCGCCCACCCACAACCCGTGGCGCGAGGGCTACACGCCGGGCGGCTCGACGGGCGGCAGCGCCGCCGCGCTCGCGGCGGGGATGGCACGGATCGGCGTCGGCACCGACATGGGCGGGTCGATCCGCATCCCGGCGTCGTGCTGCGGGATCGTCGGGCTGCGCCCGTCCGTGAACCGGGTGCCGACGACCGACGTCGACGCGGCGGGCCTGTCGGTGACCGCGCCGATGGCGCGCACCGTCGCGGACGTGCGGCGCGCCTTCGCGACGATGGTCGCCGAGGAGTCGCCGGTCAGCGCGACGCGGAAGTGGCGCATCGGCGTCGCCGACGAGACCGCGCTCGGCGTGCACCCAGCGTGCGTCGACGCGGTGCGGCGCGCGGCGGAGGCGCTGTCCGACGCCGGCCATCACGTCCGGAGCATCGAGTGGGAGTCGGAGGACGTCGCGGTCGGCTACGGCCGCGTGCGCCGCGCGAGCATGGCGAGCTTCCCGGCCGACCTCGCGCAGTTCGGGCCCGGCATCCGCGCCTTGGTGGCGGAGGGGCGGAAGCTCAGCGCGCTCGACTTCTTCGAGGCGTATGAGCAGGCGGCGGCGCTCGCGTATCGCGTCGTCAACCACCCGCTGGTCTTCGACTTCGACTACCTGCTGACGCCGACGCTCGGCCTGCCGCCGATGAGGATCGAGGAGGTGCCCGCGTTCCTGAGCGTGCCCTACCGGAGCTACGTGCAGTTCGTGCTGCCCGTCAGCTTCGCGAAGGTGCCCGCGATCTCGGTACCGGCCGGGATCGCCGACGGCCTGCCTGTCGGCGTGCAGCTGGTCGGCCAGTTCGCGCGCGAGTTCGAGCTGCTCGACCTGGCCGAGGAGCTCGAGGCCGCGGACGGGTTCGGGTTTCAGAAGCCGCCGCTTTACCTGGAGGAGGCCGGATGAGGGCACAGCGCGTCGACATGTTCGTCTGCCCCATGGGCACTCCGGCCGACACGAGCGGCCTGCAGGCGCTCGCGGATTCGGGCCGCATCAAGCCGGACACGCTCGTCGCGCTCGTGGGCAAGACGGAGGGCACGGGCTTCCACGACGACTGGGGCCGCGTGTGGGCGGACGTCGCGCTGCGGCAGTGGACGGCCAACTTCGTCGGGATCCCGGTCGCGGACGTGGCGAAGAACGTGATCTTCGTTCTCTCGGGCGGATGCCCCGGCGTCATCACGCCGCACATCGCGGCCGTGACGCGCGAGTGGGTCGAGGTGCCGGACGCGCAGGTCAACGCGGACAAGCGGCTGGTGGTCGGCCGGGCCGGCTCGGACGCGATCGCGCCCGAGGAGGTCGGGCGGATGGGGATGATCCGCAAGGTTGCGACCGCCGTGCACGCCGCGATGGCCGACGCCGGGCTGACCGACCCGCACGACGTGCACCTCGTGATGGTGAAAGTGCCCGGGTTGACCGTCGCCTCGATCCGCGACGCCGAGCAGCGGGGCCACACCGTCGTGTCGCACGACCTGACGTTCGGGCCCGAGGGTGCGGGCTCGTACGCGAACGACGCGGCGGCGCTGGGCGTGGCGCTCGCGCTGGGCGAGGTGAAGGAGTCGGCGCTGTCCGACGACGTGGTGCGCCGCGACTGGGACCTCTACTCGGAGGTGGCGATGACGTCGTCGGGCGGCGAGAAGCGGCATGGCGAGGTCGTCGTCTTCGGCAACTCGGCGAGCTCGCAGAGCCCGATCCGGATCGGCCACGCGGTGACGAAGGACTTCATCGACGCGGGCGGCGTGCGCGAGGCGCTGCGCTCGGCGGGCCTTAAGTTCCGCGATGGCCTGCCCGACGAGGCCGACCTCGGGCGCCTCGTGCACGTGTTCGCGAAGTCGGTGATCCCGGGCACCGACCAGGTGCGGGGCAACCGCATCACGCTGCTCGACGACGCCGACGCGTACCAGATCGGGAAGGCGCTCGGCGGCATGCTCGTCGCGTCGGTCACCGGTCGCACCACGAACTACGTCAGCGGCGGCGAGCGAAACTCCCACCAGGGACCGCCGGGAGGGAACATCGTCGCCGCCGTCGTGCGCGCATAACCTCCGCGCCCAGTCCGCTCGATTCCTCCAAATCACGCCCTCTGGCGGCGGGTTTACCGCGCGATTTGGAGGAATGAGGCGGAATCAGGTCGCGTGCGTCAAGTCGAACAGGCGCAGCGGCGAGAGCGGCATCTCGGTGATGGGGACGCCGAGCGCCTCCTCCACCGCGCTCGCTATCACAGCCCCCACCGGGATCACGCCGGCCTCGCCGACGCCCTTGATCCCGAGCGGGTTCAGCGGCGACGGCGTCTCGAGGTGCGTGATCGTGATCGGCGGGATCTCGGTCGCGTAGGGCACCAGGAACTCCATGAACGACGCGTTGCGCAGCTGACCGTCGGAGTCGTACGCGAGCCGCTCGTAAAACGCACCGCCGATGCCCTGCGCGACGCCGCCCTCGATCTGCCCCTCGACCACCATCGGGTTGATCACGCGCCCGCAGTCGTGCGCGACGACGTACTTGAGGATCTGCAGGCGGAAGGTGGCCGGGTCGACGCGCACCCAGGCGGCGTGGCACCCCGACGCCCAGGTCGAACCGGTCGGGCTGTAGTAGCCCGTTGCCTCGAGGCCCGGCTGCTCGCCATCCTGCAGCGGAGGTCCCGGCCTAGCCTTCGGCGTGAACTGCGTCGCCGCCTCGGTGCCGCCGCCGAACGCATAACGCACCGGGTTCGCGAGCACCGACACAGCGGCCAGCGGCATGCCGCGGTTCGGCGCGCCCTTCACGCGTACCGCGCCGTCGACGAGCTCGAGGTCGGCCGGGTCCGCCTCGAGATGTTCCGAGGCGATGCGCTTCGCCTTCTCGGCGACCATGCGCGCGGCGACGCCCATCGCGTTGCCCGCCATCACAGCGCCGCGGGACGCGAACGTCCCCACTCCCCACTGGAAGCGTCGCGTGTCCCCGCTCGTGACGTCGACGTCGTGCACGTCCACGCCGAGCTCGTCGGCGACGATCTGCGCCCAAACCGTCGCGTGCGCCTGGCCCTGCGACGGGATCCCGGTCGCCGCGACGACGCGGCCGTTGACGAGCACCTGCACATGCGCGCCCTCATACGGACCGACGCCAGTGCCCTCGACGTAGACGCCGAGGCCGAGGCCGACGTGGTCGCCCTCCGGCCGCGGGCCGAGCGCCTCCAGCGCCTGCTCGAGCAGCGCTGGATAGTCGCCGCTGTCGTAGACGACGGTGTTGCCGTCCTGCCACGCGACGCCGACGTTGTACGGAAATTCATCGGGCTGGATGAAGTTGCGGCGGCGCACCTCGGCGCGGTCGATGCCGAGCTCGGCGGCGATCGCGTCGAGCGTGCGCTCCATCACGAAGCACGCATGCGGCCGGCCCGCGCCGCGATAGGGCGAGGTCGGGGTCGCGTTCGTGTACACGTCGCGAAACCGCACGCGGTAGTTCGGCACGCGGTACGGCCCGGGCAGCTGGCCGGCCGTGATGATCGGCAGGATGATGCCGTAAGGCGTGTACGCGCCGCCGTCGTGGATGAAGTCGTCGTCGATAGCGAGGACGTGGCCCTGATCGTCGAAGCCGACGTCGACCTCGTGAACCTGCCCGCGTTCCTGGTTGACAGCCGTGAAGTGCTCCTGCCGGTCCTCGGTCCACTTCACCGGGCGGCCAAGCTGCATCGCCGCGTGGGGCACGAGGAGCTCGTCGGGGTAGAAGAGCATGATCTTCGGCCCGAAGCCGCCGCCGACGTCCGGCGCAATCACGTCGACGTTCGACTCGGGGAGGCCGAAGAGCACGGCGAGGCCGCCGCGGATGGACGTCGGCGACTGCGTCGAGTCGTAGACGGTGAGCCGGTCATCCTTCCACTGCGCCCAAACGGCGCGGCCCTCCATCGGGCTCGCGGCGGCGCGCTCGTACCGGAAGTGAAGCTTCTTGCGGCGGGGCGCCGCCTTCATCGCGGCGTCGACGTCGCCGGCCTCCTGCAGCATCTCCGCGGCGACGTTGCCCGGAACGTCGTCGTGCACGAGGTGCTCCGCGCGCGCGGCGACCTCGGGCGTGATGACCACCGGCAGCGGCTCGTACTCGACCTGGACCAGCTCCGCCGCGTCCTCGGCGATCGCGCGCGACTCTGCGACGACGAACACGACCGCCTCGCCCGCGTAGCGCACCCGCTCAGATGCGAGGCACTTCTGCGTGCGGCCGTGGGTGAGATTCGGATGCGGGATCAGGATCGGGAGGTCCTTTTCGCCGAACGGGAGATCCGCGGCGGTGTAGACGGCGGCCACGCCGGGCAGCTCGCGCGCGGCGCTCACGTCTATCGATGTGATGCGCGCGTGCGCGTGCGGCGAGCGGACGATGACCGACTCGAGCGCGCCCTCGTCGATGTCGTCGGTGAAGCGGCCGTGCCCGCGCAGCAGGCGCTCGTCCTCGAGGCGCTGGACGCGCGCTCCGAACCACTTCACGACGTGAGTTCCGCGGCCCGCTTCACCGCGCGCCGGATCGACGCGTAGCCCGTGCAGCGGCAGAGATTGCCCGCGATGCCCTCGTCGATCTCCTCGTCGGTTGGGTGCGGGTGCTGAGCGAGCAGCCCGACGACGGACATCACGAACCCCGGCGTGCAGAAGCCGCACTGCAGACCGTGCTCCTCGTGAAACGCCTGCTGCACCGGGTGCAGCGCCGCGCCGCCGCGCGCCAGGCCCTCGATCGTCGTCACGTCATGGCCCTCGGCCTGCACCGCGAGCATCAGGCAGGAGCGCACGGGCGCCCCGTCCAGGAGCACCGTGCAGCAGCCGCACACGCCGTGCTCGCAGCCGACGTGCGTTCCGGTCAGCCCGAGGTCGTGGCGCAGGTGGTCGGACAGCAGCCGCCGCGCATCGCTCGGCGCTGGATGCTCGACGCCGTTGACCTTCACGCCGCGAGGGCTCGCTCGGTGAGCACGCGGACGAGGTGCAGGCGAAACTCCGGCGACGCCTCGAGGTCGCCGCTCGGCTGCAGCCCGCGCGCCGGGTCGCGCGGATCGGCGAGCACCGGCGTCGGCGCGACGCCGAACAAAGCGAGCCGATCACCCGAGCGCACGACGCCCGCAAGCGCGAAGTCGCCGTGGCGCCGCGACTCCTCGAGGATCGCGTGCGGCGCCGGCGACGCCGGAAACCATGTCTCGACCAGCAGCTCGTCGGGCGAGAGAGACGTCTCGAACACGCCGGCGAACAGGTCCTTCGCCTCGATGCGCCGCTCGCCGCGAGCCGACCGCGCGACGACGTGCCCGCCCAGGACCAGGAGCACCGCGGGTAGCTCGGACGCCGGGTCCGCGTGCGCGATCGAGCCGCAGACGGTGCCGCGGTTGCGGATCACGCGATGGGCGACGAGCCGGATCGCGTCCCGCAACAGCGGGCACGTACGGGCGACGACGTCGGAGTCCTCGACCGCGGTCTGCCGCGCCAGCGCCTGCACCGCGACGCCGCCGTCACGCTCGTAGATCCGGTCCATCCCGGCGATCCGGTTGATGTCAACCAGGTGCTGCGGTCGCGCAAGCCGGAAGTTCAGCAGCGGCAGCAGCGACTGCCCGCCGGCGAGGACCTTCGCGTCCTCGAGCGAGCCGAGCAGCGAGCACGCTTCGTCGATCGACGACGGCGCGTGGTACTCGAACGGCGGCGGCTTCACTCGTCGAGGATGGCGACCGCGCGGCAGAGCGCCGCCTCGCCGCCCTGGAACCGCCACGGAAAGCAGCCGAACGTGACCTTGCGGTCGAGCACCTTGTCGATGTCACCGCCGAGGTTCTCGATGTGGATGACGTCGTGAGGGAACAACAGCGTGTGCATGATCTGGTAGTCGGCCTTCGGGAAGAGCTTGTCCAGCGAACCGATCTTCTTCTCCGCCTCCTCCGCCTCGTCGGCGCGGATGCGGCGGATCACGGTGTTCATCGGATGGTCGGCGCTGCCGGCGTCGACGGCGATCCACCGCACGCCGCGCTCGAGCACCCACTCGGCAAACGCGCGCGTCGGCCCGGGATGGCGGATGAAGTACGACGTCTCCTCGACCTGCGACCGGTCGGCCCAGTTTTCGGGGTAGTACTTGTGAAAGCCGGTGTGGATCACGAGGATGTCGCCGCGCTCGATGCGCAGCCCGGTGTCGCGCTCCCACCTCTCGAAGTGCTCCGGCCCGTACACGTCGTAGTCGCCGACGCCCATCTTCTCGAGGTCGACCACGCACGCCGGCCCGGTGAGGAAATCGAGCGGGAGGTCGCCGATGAACTTGCCGCCGGTCATGAAGTGCGCCGGCGCGTCGAGATGCGTGGAGACGTGCAGGGTCATCGTGATCTCCTGCCCTCCCGCGCGCTCGAAGGCGAGGTGCTTGATCCAGCGGATGGCCGGGCCGGGATAGCCCGCAAACGCCGGCGTGTGCAGCGAGAAGTCCTGCGTCAGATCGATGAATCTCATGTCGCGGTCAGTTTGGCGCGTTCGACCTTGCCCATGGCGTTGCGCGGCAGCCTGTCGATCACCACGACGCGGCGCGGGCACTTGTAGGTGGCGAGCCGCTCCCGCGCGAACGCGATGATCTCGCCCTCCACCACCGGCTGCGCCTGCGACGGCACGACGAACGCCGTCACCTCCTCGCCCCACGACTCGCTCGGCATCCCCGCCACCGCGACCTCGGCGACCGATGGGTGCTCCTCGAGGACCATCTCGACCTCGCGCGGATAGACGTTGAAGCCGCCGCTGATGATCAGCTCCTTGATGCGCCCGCGGATGGCGAGCGAGCCGTCGGCGCCGATCTCGCCGACGTCGCCGGTCTTAAGCCACCTGTCGTGCGTGAAGGTCTCCTGCGTCGCCTTCTCGTTCCGCCAGTAGCCGCGGAAGACCTGGCCGCCCCTGAGCTGCACCTCATCCTGCTCGCCGATGCGCACCTCGACCCCCGGGAAGGGGAAGCCGACGCGCCCGGGCTGCCGCGGTCCGGCGTACGGGTTCGTCACGACGATGCCGCCCTCGGTGATGCCATAGCGCTCGATCGGCTTCTGCCCGAGCAGCCTCTCGCAGCGCTCGAAAAGCGCGGGCGGCAGCGGCGCGGAGCCGGAGACGAAGACGCGCACGTGGGACAGGTCGGTCGGGTTGGCGTCGAGCCAGTCGCAGAGGCGCTGGTACATCGCCGGCACGCCGAAGAGCATCGTGCCCCCGTTCTGAAGCTGCTCGACCACGCCCGCCGGGCTGAACGGCACCAGCACCGCGCGGCCGCCGCTCAGCAGAGTGCCGTGCAGGCCCATGCCGAGGCCATGGAGATGAAAGAGCGGTAGCGCGTGGACGAGCATATCGTCGGCGGTCCACCGCCACACCTCGATGGCGCCGCGGGCCTGGGCCAGGAACGCGCCGTGGTCGATCACCGCGCCCTTCGGGCGGCCCGTCGTGCCGGACGTGTACAGGATGGCCGCCGCGCTGTCGGGCATGAGGTCGCCGAGCGAGGGCGCGTCGGCGTCGGGCAGATCCTCGATGGGGATGACGCCGCGACGAAGCTGGCGCACGATCGTCGCCCGCGGCTCGTCGGCGATCACCGCGACCGGGTCCGAGTCGGTGAGGATGTGCTCGGCCTCGCCGGCGTGGTAGTCGGGGTTCATCATCACCGCTACGGCGCCGGCGCGGAGGACGCCGAGGTACGCGATCACCCACTCGAGCGAGTTCGCGGCGTAGATCGCGATCCGCTGTCCGGGCCGGATGTCCTGCGCGCGCAGGCCGCCGGCGACGCGCTCCGACGCGGCCCTGAGCTGGTCGCGGGTGAGGGTGGTGGCGCCTGAGGTCAGTACAGGCTTCGGGCCGCCGGTGAGCAGCGCCTCGGGCAGGATCCCGTCGCGCAGCTTACGGCGGAGGTCTTCCATGGCATGAAAGGTTAGAATCCCCCGCGCCATGCGCTTGGGGTTGGTCCTGGTGGTCCTGGCGCTGGTCGCGGCCGCGCCCGACGCGCACGCCTCGCAGGCGATCGCCGCCGGCCCGTCCCAGACCCTCACTCGGCCCGCGCCGCCGCTCGACAACGCGCATCACCTCTACGTGCTCGACGGCCACGGGTACGTGCACCCCGTCGCGGACGCGCCGTCGCTCTCGACGACTGTGACCTGGCCGAACAAGGACGTCGCGTACAGCCTCGCGCTGTTCACGGACGGCTCGGGCGGCTACGTGCTCAACGGTTGGGGCGGCCTCGACGCGGTGGGCGATGCACCGGTCGTGGACACCGGCCTCAGCTCGCTCGGGTTCGGTGTGGCGCGCGCGGTGGTGCTCGCGCCGTGGGCTTCGCGTTTCGACCCGGCCGGCTACGTGCTGGACGCCTACGGCGGCCTGCATGAGTTCGGTGATGCGCCAGTTGCGACGCACGCCCCGCGCTTCGGAGCGCCGGTCGCACGGGCCGTCGTCCTGGACCCGACCAGCAACCGCCATCGGACGGCCGGCTACGTGCTCGACGCGTCGGGCGGCGTGCATCCGTTTGGCGGCGCGACGCCGGTGACCGGCGCGGCGTACTGGGCGGGCAAGGACGTCGCGCGCGGTATGACGCTGGCGCCGGGAGGCGGCGGCTACGTGCTGGACGAGTACGGCGCGCTGCATCCGTTCGGCGGTGCAGCGGCCGTGGCGGCGCCGGCGCTGTGGTCCGCGGACCTCGCCGACTCGGTCGTCGCGTGGTCGCGCGCGGCGGCCGCGTCGCCGGGCGGCTGGATCCTCGACCGCCACGGCGCCCTGCACGCCTACGGCAGCGCGCCGGCGCTCGCGACCGGCGAGTACTGGGCGGCGTGGGACATCGCCCGTGGCCTCGGCGCGCCGGGCGGCGGCGGCGGCGGGAGCAAGGAGCGCACGCTGGTGGACCCGCAGAACCTGGCGAACGGCTGGGGCGTGTACTTCAACCAGCGCGACGCGCGGTGGGGCAGGAACTCGATGGGCGTGTCCGGCTGGCCGGTCTGGGAGTTCGGGTGCCTGATGACCGACCTCGCGATGGTCTACACGCACTTCGGCTACCGCAGCGTGACCCCCGCGAACGTCGCCGCCAACGCGGCCGCGTTTCACTGGGACGCGACGATGGTCGACTCCGCCCTCAGCATCCCCGGCCACGCGGCCCTCATCAACCACCACCCGTCTGGCGCGTGGATCCGCGCTCAGGTCGCAGCGGGCCGGCCGGTGATCGTCGGTATGAACCTGCCCGGAGGCGGCACGCACTTCATGGTGCTGACCGGCCTCAACGGGCCATCTGATTTCTGGGCCAACGACCCGTGGGACCAGAACGGCATGCACGTGCAGTTTTCCGGCGACTGGGACGACCGCGGCGAGGTTTACGAAGCGATCGCCTACCCCTGAGGGGGACCGCCCGGACCGCGATTGCGATCCGGGCAGTCGTTGATTTAGCCCATCTCGCGCCGCGTCACGCCGACGGGTTCGCGCGCGTCCTGCATCTCGTACTCGACCGTGTGGTCATACGCCTGGCGGCTCTTCAACGCCAGGACCGCGACAAACCCGATCAGGCAGCACACGAGGATGTACGCGCTGATCGTGTAAGGGTTATGGATCGGGAACGGAGACGGGAACGAAAAGCCGAGCAGCTCGAACTTGCCCGCCCAGAGGCCGAGCGCGATGATCGGCGCCGGACCTCCCGCGATGATCGACGCGAGCTGGTAGCCGAGCGACGCGCCGCTGTAGCGCAGACGTCCGGTGAAGCTCTCCGCGATCAGCGATGCCTGTGGGCCGTACTGCATGTCGTGCGGGATGAGTGAGACCGCGATCACGACGAAGAGCAGCGCGGCGGCGCCCACGGTGAACAGCGGGAAGTAGACGAAGCCCCAGATCGCCATCACGACGATTCCGGCGAGGTAGATCGTCTTCCGACCCATGACGTCAGACAGATAGCCGAACAGCGGGATGCTGATGAACGAGATGAGGCCGGCGACGCTGACCGCCCAGGTCATGAACGGCTTCTCGAGGTGAGCCGCGAGCGCGCCGTAGGTGAACACGAAGACGGTGAAGATGTAGAAGGGCGCCTGCTCCGGCAGACGCGCGAGCGCGCTGAGAAGGATCTCGCCCGTGTTCCGCCGCCACACTTCGCGGACCGGCGCGCGCTCCGTGCGCTTCTCGTTGAGGAGGGCCTGGAATACCGGCGTCTCCATGATGCCGAGGCGGATGTAGAGACCGACCGCAACCAGCACGATGCTGATGAGGAACGGGATCCGCCATGCCCAGTCGTCGAACGCCGTCTTGCCCGCGAGCGTGACCACGGCCGCGGTGATGCCGTTCGAGAGCACCAGGCCGATGGGGACGCCGAACTGCGGCCAGCTGCCGAGCCAGCCCTTGCGCTTCTGGCTGCCCCACTCCATCGACATGAGGACCGAGCCGCCCCACTCCCCGCCGACGCCGATGCCCTGGCAGGCGCGCAGTAGTACCAGGATCACCGCCGCCCAGAGGCCGATCGTGCTGTAGGTCGGCATGAGACCGATCAGGAACGTCGCGAGGCCCATGAACAGGAGGGTTGCGATAAGGGTCGCCTTGCGGCCGATGCGGTCGCCGTAGGTGCCGAAGATCCAGGCGCCGATCGGACGCGCGAGGAAGCCGACGAAGAAGATCGCGTAGCTGTTGAGGGTCCCCGCGAGCTGGTCGGACTTCGGGAAGAAGAGATGAGGAAAGACCAGGCTCGCCATCGTGCCGAACAGGAAGTAGTCGTACCACTCGATCGAGGTGCCGACGGTGCTTGCCACCACCGCCCGCACCATCTGTCTACGGCGCTCTTCAGGCGCCATGGGTACGCCGGAGGAAACAGTGGTATCCGCCATATGACACCCCCGTAAGGACTGGATTTCAGCCCTTCCGCCCCTAAGTCATTGGTTTATCACGAAATCCCGCCGCCTGCGCGGCGTTCGAATGGACCGCCGCTGCCGGCAGCGGAGGCCTAAAAAGGAGGAGGCAGCGCCGCGACCAGGCTCGCTGCGCCAATGGCGGCGGCTGCGATCGCCAGCTCGGCGCGGCGGCGTGCGAGATAGGCCGCGACCGCCGCGGCTGCGACGATCGCGATCTTGACGAAAAGCGCGCGGCCGTAATCCGTGGTCAGTAGCTGGGTCGCCCACTCCGTGTGGACGAGCCCGAGCACCAACCCGGTTGCGGCTGCAGTCGCGAACGTCGCGATCGCGTAGCGCGGGAAGCGCCGATCGGGCTCGCGGATGAAACCCACGAGGCCGCCGACCCACAGCCCCATCGCGCCGACGTGCACAGCGACGAGCAGTTGGCCGAGCACCGGAACGCCCGGGATTGCATGCGCCGTGAGACCGTCGAGCACGGCGATCGCGGCGCCGTCTGCCAGCACGGCCCACCGCCGGCCCGTCGCCAGGACCGTCCAGCCGAGCAGCGCGGCACCCAATCGAAGGCCGAGGACGCGCCCGAAGGGCGAGCCGATCACGGCCAGCGCCGTGTCGCTGTCGAACGAAAGGCTGGCAAGCTGCGCCAGCAGGGAGATCGGCTCGGCCGCCACGAGGAGCACGAGCCCGGTGTTGACGAGCCGCGGGAACGAGCCGAATCGATACGCGACGAGGCCGAAGACCAGGGCGAAGCCGAGGAAGTGCACCCAGCGCGCGAGCGCCTGCAGCGCGACGCCTAGCGGCGTCGAGGTGCCGGCGGCGGCCTGGTCGAGGAGCCCCGAGTACGGGTTGGCGCTGCTTGAGACGACCGAGAAAGCGAATGCGCCCCTCGACGGATGCGTGTCGGCCGCATACACCTGCCACAGGACGACGTATGTGCCGGGCTGCGTGGCGCCTGACTCGGGCGCGGAAAGGACGCTGCCGTGCTGCACCACCTGTCCCGCGACCTGCTGTCCGGACGGCGAGTAGACGTGGATCCCGAACCCGGCAGGAGTCACGGGCTCGCTGAAGACGAGGGTCACCGCGGAAGGCGCGGCGGGCACGACGGATCCCGGAGCCGGGTCGCTCTGGAGCAGCTGCGCGTGCGCGAAGACGGCGATCGCGAAACCGGCGACCGCGAAACGGATCAGGAGTAGGCCGGGGCCTCCACCCCCACCTTCACTCGTCCCGGCCGCTCGCGCGCGATCCGCAGGACCATGCCCGAGGCGATCAGGCAGAGCAGCCCGGAGAACATGAAGGCGAACTGATAGTCGCCGAAGTAGGTGCGCACCGCACCGGCGGCGAAGGCGACGGCCGCCGCGCCCATCTGATGCGAGGCGAAGATCCAGCCGTAGATGATCGCGAAGTTCTGGGCGCCGAAGACCTTGCGCGCGAGCTGCACGGTCGGCGGCACGGTCGCGACCCAGTCGAGGCCGTAGAAGACGATGAAGAGGATCAGCGCAAAGCCCGGCGTGCCGAGCACGTAGGGCAGCAGGAGCAGCGACAGGCCACGCAGGCCGTAGTAGAAGAACAGCAGCCAGCGGCTGTCGAAGCGGTCGGTGAGATAGCCGGACACGAGCGTGCCGACGACGTCGAAGATGCCGATGGTCGCCAGCAGGCTCGCCGCGGTCACCTCCGCCATGCCGTGGTCGATCGACGCCGGGATCAGGTGCGTGCCGATGAGGCCGTTGGTCGACGCGCCGCAGATGAAGAAGCTGCCACCGAGCAGCCAGAAGTCACGCGAGCGCGCGCCCATGCGGAGGCCGCGGAAGGCGTTCCCGATCGGGCTGCCCGTGCTGACCGGCGTCGAGTCGGCCTCGGTCGCGCCATAGGGCCGAAGGCCGATGTCCGCCGGCCGGTTGCGCAGGAAGATCGCGAGCAGCGGGGCGACCGCGAGAGCGGCGCACGCGACGGTGATTGAGACGTAGCGCCAGCCGACGTCCTGGGCGAGGTAGCCGAGCGCGGGCAGGAAGATGAGCTGTCCGGTGGCGCCGGCGGCGGTGAGCGCGCCGACCACGAGTCCGCGCCGCTTCACGAACCAGCGGTTCGCGACGGTCGCCGCCAGCACGCTCGCGATGGAGCCGGTGCCGAGCCCGACCACGACGCCCCACAGCAGGTAGAGCTGCCAGGGCTGCGTCATGACCGTGGTCAGGAGCGCGCCGGCGGAGATCGTGATCAGCGCTCCGACCGTCACCTTGCGGAGGCCGAAGCGGTCCATGAGCGCGGCGGCGAAGGGGCCGGTGAGGCCGAAGAGGACGAGGTTGATCGAAACCGCGATCGAGATGATCGCCCGGTTCCAGCCAAACTCCTGCTGAAGCGGGACGATGAGCACGCTCGGGGTCGCGCGGAATCCCGCCGCGCCAAGCAGCGCGACGAAGGTCACCGCGGCGACGACCCAGGCGTAGTGGACGCGACGCATGGCGATCAAGTCTGGCAAACCGCACACCAGTAAACGGTGCGCGGGTTCTCGCCCATTCCCTTCGCCCGGATCGGCGCGCCGCAGCGCGGACACGGCCGCCCAGCGCGTCCGTGGACGGCACCGCGGCCGTAGCCCGGAAAGGAGCGGCGCCACGTGTTGGTGGTGACGTTTGCGCGCATCGCGGTGCGAGCGGTCTCGAAGACCTTTGCGAGCTGCTCGTCGCCGAGCTCCTCCGTCTTCTTCCACGGGCTGACGCGCTCGTGCCACAGCGCCTCGCAGCGATAGACGTTGCCAATGCCCGCGGTGACGCGCTGGTCGAGGAGCAATTCGCCGACCGGCAGCTGATTGAGCTGGCGCGCTCGCTTGATCACCTCGGTCACGCTCCAGTCGTCGGCGAGGATGTCGGGCCCGAGGTGCCCGACGCGCTCGTGGACGTTGCGGATGAGCTCGACGACGGGCGCGTCGAAGCACACCGCCATCGCGTCGTCCGTCTCGAGCAGGGCCTTCATGCGGAACTCGGGGCGGTGCCACCTCTCGCCGGGCCTGTAGACGTGCCAGATGCCGCGCATGCGCATGTGAGAGTGGAGCGCGTAGCCGTTGTCGAAGCGGATGACGAGGTGCTTGCCGGTGGGCTCGACGGCCGTGACCGTCGCGCCGGTCAGCCGGTGCAGCGCGTCAGGCCTGGCCTGCTTGATGACCCTGCCGACGAGCGGCTCGCGCAGGATGGCGGCCGTCCGCCAGATCGTGTCGCCTTCGGGCATGTCTCATTGTGCCGAAGACTGGCGCAGCTTCCTCGAGAGGGCGTTGTAGTCACGCGCCTTCTGCTTGTCGGCCTCTCCCACCGGCGCGTCCGAGGTGCCGCGCCGGCCCTTGCGCGCGACGCGCTCCATCGCCGAGGCCCTGGACTCGCGGAAGAACGCCGCGTCGTCCAGGGCCTGCAACACGGTCGCGATGTCGTCAGCGCCGAGCTGCATCGACCGATTCCGCCGAGCGACCGAGCTCGTTTCGCAGTTCGCGCATTTCTGCGCGGATGCCGGCGAGTTGCTGCTCAATGGCGGCCTCTCGGCTTTCGACGCGCAACCACCGAGACGTCAGCTGGGCGGACACAAAGCCAAGCAACCCAAGGCCGAGGAACACAAGTGCGCCAGCGATCACCTTGCCCTCGGGCGTGATCGGGTGAAGGTCGCCGTATCCCACGGTTGTCATCGTCATGAACGCCATGTACGCCGCGTCGCCGTAATTGCTTACGTGGGGATTCTGGCCTCGCTCGACGAGCCAGAGTCCCTCAGCGGCGCCGAGCCACAGGAGCAGTGCGGTCGGCCAGACAACCCACGCGAGCGACCGCTCCTCCGCGTTGAGCGAGGTTTCGTAAGCGAGACTGCGGATCTGGCGCGCGAGTCGTAGAAGCCCGAGCAAGCGCAGCAGCCGAAGTGCGCGTAGTGGGCCGACCGCCGGAAGGCAAGTGACGAGATCAATCCAGTGATCACGGAAGTATCCGTAACGTGATGGCGAATCGAGGAATCTCGAAACGAACTCCGCGAGAAAAATCACGGCGAGCGCTCCGACGGCGACATCGATCGCCGAATTCGTCCCCTGGTCGACAAGCAGCGACAGCGCCACATAGAGAACGGTCAATCCGGCCATCGCCAGTTCCCAGGCCAGTTGGTGAGTGCTGACGAACCGAGTCAAGCCACCGCGACCTGACTGCCTCTCCTGCTTCACGATTGGCGGCCGACGACCCAGTCGAGGTAGAGGACGAGCTCGGCCGGCCTTGCGATTCGGTAGATGTCACGACTCTCCTTGCCTTCGCGGCCGATACCGATCGCATCTGAATATGGTTCAACGGAAACCAGCTTGGCCAGAGGCGTCGCTACATCACGTTTTGCGCCGATGAACACAAGCCTGATGTTTGTGACTACCAGCTGACCCGTGTCGACCTCTGCGAGGTATTGACTCTGAATCGGCTGTCCGCGGAAGCTGCTTATTCGATAGCGAAACCCGTGGCCGAGCGGAATGCTGACGCCCTGGCTGCCACCGACATACTGCGTCCGAGTTGCGAAGCGGCAAAGGACGGCAGGCGTCTGGTACGCCGCGACTTCGCGCGGTTTGAGAACAAGGTTCGTGTCTATCGGCCGTATGCCATTCGCCTGTAGATCGGCCTGTATGCCCAATGCGTCAAAGCCGAGCTCGCGAACGACAGATCGACGGCGCTGAAGCTCGTCGTCCAATCGTTTCGCTTGATCCGCGGCGATCGCTGACTGCTTTGCCAGATCAGCGGCAGTCGTCCTAGCAGCAGCGGCAGCCGTCAACGCCTGATCGGCATCGTCGACGTGAGTCGGCGGATTCAGGTCCGCGGCCACGTCGCGATACCGGATGACAAGCTCGGCCTGCGCCGAAGCGAGCTTCGATTCGATCTCATGCTGCTCGCGAGAATCCCGCATCCGATCCACAAGTCCACCCAGACCGTGGTGCTGCCGCCCGGTCACGTCGGACAGCGACTGCTGCAGGTTCCCGACCAGCGTGACGAGGCCGGCGGCGGCGTCTATGCGCGCCGCGCGTTCGTTCGAATCCCAGGAGGTTCTCTTGTTCACTAGGATCTCCCCTGCATTCGCGAGAGCCGTATTGGATTGCGTCACGGCCAGGGTCGTCTCGGCGGCGAGGCGATCTGCTTTGGCTTTCGCTTCACTTGCGACCTGCGCCAGGTAGTCGATTGCGACAACGGTGATCGGGCCATCGTCGGTTTGAGCGACTGGGAGCTCTGTTATCGGAACGAGCGCTTGCTGGGACGTCGCCACGTCTACGGTCCGCTATCCAGGGTGCGCCAGACGCCGCCGTTCGAGTTGCATGCCCCCGAAACACCGCCGGAATGACTCCATTTGCCGCTGTGACACTCCACCACGTAGCCGCTGGTTGCGGACCAGAAGGTGCTTACACAGGGGACGAAGTACGAGCAGAAATTCGCCGCCGGCTTGTAAAGGAGTCCACCCCGCCCGCAGAAGTTATAGCCCCACGGATTCGCCGGCGCGCCACAGGTGCTGGCTGCAGGCTTGGGCGCTGGCGGCTTCTGAGCAGGTTTCGGGCTGGGTTTCGGCGACGGGACTGTGGATGGGCGTGGAGAGGGCGAGATCGACGGAAAGGGAGACGGTGAGGGGCTTGGGGCCGTGGATGGCGACGGCGATGATGGCGAACTAAGGAAGGGACTCGACTGACTCGTCGGCGAAGGGCGTTGCGCGACGTCCTGCGACCCGGCGCCTGGAGTCGGCGATGCGACCGGAAATGCCGAGTCGAGAGCTATTCCTCCGCCGCAGGTCCCGAGGAACAAGAGCGCTGAGGCGGCGATCGCACCACCGACGATGTTGCGGCGCCGGGCAAATCGAACCACCATCGGCACGGCAAGGAGCACGGCTCCGCTCAAGAGGACCAGCGACGCTCCAAGCGCGCTCATCGAGGCGGCCTGCGTCTGATTTCCTCCGGCGATTGACGTAACCATTCCAAGCAGCGCCGCAAGTCCTACAACGATTGCGAGCACCGCCGTGCCCCGCACGGCCCATTGAGCTCCGCTGACGCTCGTTCCGGCCGGGGACTGATTCACGACCCACTCGGTGCCGTTCCACCGCCACGCCTTATCCGCCGAAATGGCAGACCGCCACGTCGCCCCGTCCCAGAAATACTGCCCGTCGTCCGAAAACGTGGTCAACGCCCCCTCCGGTCGACGATTTAAGCATCCGGTATACGAAACGGCAAGTTGCGGCGTCCGGGCCGCACGCTCAGTCGTGTGTAGCGTGCTCCTTTCGGCGCTCCCGCGCTTTCAAGCGCCTCTTGCCGACTTAGTTCTGGAGCGCCTGCCGCTTTCGGTACTCGATCACCGTTGCCATCGTCTTGTTCGCGCCCGCGGCGCGGTTCATCGCGGGGCCGAGGCCGGGGAACAGGTCCATCACCGCCTTCAGCACGCGGCCCGGCCCGGGCATGACCACGATCTCGGGACGGTCGTCGCGGATCGCACGAAGCACGGCGTCACCAACCGCGGACGCCGGCGAGGTGCCCATGTTCGGCATGTCGAACCCGAGCTCCTTGGCGGTGCGGTCGCCCTGGCCCGCGTCGCGGATCGCGCCGAGGATGACCGCGGAGGCGCTCACGCCGCGGGTTCGGTAATCGTTTCGCAGTACGCGCGAGAACCCGATGAGCCCGTCCTTCGCGGCGGCGTACGCCTCGGTGTAAGGAAAGCTCACGCGCCCCGCTATCGACGAGATGTTCACCACGTGTCCGTGCCGGCGCGCCAGCATTCCCGGCAGGAGCTCGTGCGCGAGGTGGATCGGCGCCAGGACGTTGAGCGCGAAGATCGCCTGGTTCTGCTCCCATGTCATGGCGTCGAACTCGAGCTGTGGGTCGCCGCCCGCGTTGTTGACGAGGACGTCTACGCGTCCGAAAACGGCCTCGGCCTCGCGTGCCAGTCGCTCGACATCCTCGGACTGGACGAGGTCAGCCGTGATCGCTACACCGCCAAGCTCGGCAGCCAGCGCGGCGATCTCCGGTTGCGAACGGCCGGTGACGACGACCCTGTAACCGGCCCGTGACAGCCGCCGCGCGATGACCGGCCCGATCCCACGCGACGCACCCGTGACCAGCGCAACGTCCTGGTGATCACTCATCTCAATACCTCGAACCTTGGCGCCCAGCACGCCCTTGCCAACATCAATAGGCCATGCCAATCATTTATTTCGTCAACGATTGGTAGAAGCTATGATAGCCGAGCGTTGGCCGAGGACGACGTCTACCCCGCTGCTCTGGCCGAGAACATCGGCTTTCTCCTCGCGCGCGCCCACCTGGTCGCCCGGGACAGGGCCGACACGGCCCTCGCCGGGCTCGGGCTGAACGCCAAGGCCTTCGCCGCCCTGGCCACCGTCACGAGCAGCGGCCCCCTCTCGCAGCAGAAGCTGAGCCGCCGCCTCGGGATGGACCCGGCGACGATGGTCGACGTCATCGACGCGCTCGAGGGATCCGGCCACGTCGCGCGCATCCGCAACCCGCGCGACCGCCGCGAGTACGCGCTTCAGCTCACGCCGAAGGGCAGGCGGCTTTACCAGCGGGCCGAGAAGGCCGTGTCGGATGCGGAGCGCGAGGCGCTGGACGGCATGACCGCGGGCGAGCGCCAGACCCTCATGAAGCTGCTGGCGCGGATCGCCGGAACACGCGCCGAGGCGGCGTCAGGCCGTTACGACGTGGTGCGCCGCTAGGCCTCGGCGAAAGGCGCGTCGCGCAGGCCCAGCTCGCGGCCCAGCGCGAGTGAGCGCTTGAGAGCCTCGTCGGCCTCGGCGGCGCGGCCGAGGTTCTGCAGCGCCTTCGACTGGTCGAGCAGCGCGCGAGCGAGCGCCGGCCGCGCCTCCATCTCGTCGTAGAGCTTCACGGCCAGCTCGAAATCGGCGAGCGCGGCCTCGCAGTCGGGCGGCGTCTGCAGCAGGTGCGTGCGCCCGCGCGCCGACAGCACGCGCGCCTCGCCGTAGCGATCGTTCATCAGGCGCGCTCCATCCAGCGCTTCGTTCCAACCCGCCACGCCGCGCGGGAGGTCACCGAGCTGCGCGACGCTGGACGCAAGCAGGCCCCGCGTGAGGGTCCGGAACGGCGCCATGTTCGTCAGTGCGGCAAGCTCGTCGCCGCGCTCGAGTGGTGGCCGCGCGGACGACGCATCGTCCTTCGCCATCGTCGCCGACCCGTACATCAGGTTGGCGGCCACAACGCACGCATACGCGCCCAGCCCGTCGGCACGCGACGAACACTCGAACGCCCGCTTCGCGGCCTTGTCCATCTCGCCGCGTTCCAGGTCGATCGCCGACTGCGTGATGTCGATGTCGACGCGGGAGATCTCGTCGGCGAGCGCTGCCTGCTTGGCGCCCCTCTCAACGATCTTGTCGGCGGACGCGAAATCGCCGAGCCGCGCGTAGGTCATCGCGAGAAAGTCGGCGATCATCGCGTTCGAGTGCGGGTCCGAGACCTGGTCCATGTCGTCGAGAGCCTTCCTCATCTCGTCGGCGCCTTCCCGAAGCCGTCCGGTGAACGCGGCCCCGGCGCCCATCACTGCCCGCGGCAGAGCCGACGCGCGCGCGTCCTTCAAAGTGCCCGCGATGGCGAGCGCCCGCTCCGTGGCCGCCTTGAGCTCGGGGCTTCTCTCCGGAACCTCGCCGCGCTGGCGGCGAAGGTACGCGATCCAGAAGTACGCCTCGCCGAGCAGCTCCGGCGGCGCGTCCGGCGCGCCCGCGACCGCCTTCTCGAGCGCATCGATCTCGTTACCGCTCGTGCGGAAGCCCCAGGATCCCTTCGCCGCTCCGACGGCCGCGCGGAGCCGCAGCACGCCCTGCGCGTCGGTCGCCAGCGCGGTCGCCCGCGCGTAGAACGCGACGCCCTCGCGGTTGGCGAAGCGCTCCAGGGCGTGGTCGCCCGCCATGACGAGGTACTCGGCCGCGCGGTCGTTCTCGCCGGCGTTCTCGAAGTGCATGGCGAGCACGCTCGCGAGCTCACGCTCCCGGTCGGGGTGCTGCGCGAGGATGGCCTCGGCCGCGGCCTTGTGCAGCGCGCGGCGATCCTGCTTCAGGAGCGACGCGTACGCGGCCTCCTGGACGAGGGCGTGCCGGAAAAGGTACTCGAGCTCGGGCTGCAGCGCCGCGATCTGGATCAGGCCGCTGGCCTCCAACCGTCCGAGCTCCTGGCGCGCGCTCACGTGCCCTGTCCCTCCAGCAACTTCTCGAGGATTGTGACGCCGAACTGCCGCCCGATGACGGAAGCGACGCGCAGGGTCCGCCGGCTCTCGGCGGGCAGCCGGTCGATGCGCGCGAGCAGCAGACCGTGCAGGGTGTCGGGGATCTCGATGCCGGCGACCTTGTCGGTCGCGACCCACCGATTGCCTTCGCGGATGATCGCGCCGCGGTCGATGAGCATGCGGATGACCTCTTCGACGAAGAACGGGTTGCCCTCCGCCTTGGCGAGGATCGCGTCCCGCGTCGGCTCGGGCAGCGACTCCACGGTCAGGAGGTTGGACACGAGCGTCCGGCTGTCGTCGAGCGAGAGCGGATCGAGGCGCATCTCGGTGAGGGCGTCGCCGTAGACGTCGCGGGCGCCGGAAAGCAGACGCCAGCCGGCGGACGTGCGCTCGGGTCGCGAGCTGAGGATGAAGAGGATCGGCAGCCCGGCGACGGTCGTCAGGACCTGCAGGAGCGTCTCCACGGACGCGGCGTCGGCCCAGTGCAGGTCGTCGCAGACCAGGACGAGCGGGCCCTTGGACACGGCCGCGCGGACGATCTGGATGGTCGCCGAGTTGTAGCGCTTGATCGTCTCCATCTCGAGGCCCGAGATCCGCGCCAGGACCTCCGGGGCGAGGTGCAGAGAGAGGAGATGCCCGAGGTAGGCATACGTCTCCTGGCGGTCCTCGACCGGGTGCGTGTCCAGGAAGCTGTTGAGGGCATGCGCGACCACCGGCTCGTCGCTGGACGCGGTGACGCCGATGATCGAGCGCACGATCTCGAGGAGCAGGTGGTAAGGCAGGCCCTCGCCGTAGGACAGGCACTGGCCCTCGACCCAGCGCGGCGGATGATCGTCGCGCTCGAGCGCCGCTCGCAGCTCGGCGAGCAGGCGGCTCTTCCCGAGCCCCGGCTCGCCGACGATGCACGCGACGCGGCCCTGGCCGGCCTGGACGACGTCGAAGAGCTGCACGAGTCGGGCGAGCTCGGTCGCGCGCCCGACCATCGGCGACGTGATCCCGGCGAGCCCACGCGTGTGCTTGGCGCCCTCGCGCAGACCGGTGATCTCGTACGCGTGGACGGTCTCCGACTTGCCCTTCAGCTCGAGCTGGCCGACGTCGACCGCCTCGACGATCTGGCCGACAAACCGATACGTGGAGGACGTGACCAGCACGCTCCCGGGCCGCGCCGACGCCTGCATGCGGGCCGCGACGTTGACGGTGTCCCCCATCGCTGTGTACTCGTTCGCCTTCTCGGTGCCGACGATGCCCACGACCACGGGACCCGTGTTGATGCCGACGCGCACCTTCAGGCCCTCGGCCCCGCCGGCGTGCTTCGCGGCGTCGAGCTCGTCGATCGCGCGAACCATGTCGAGCCCGCAGCGCACCGCGCGCTCGGGGTCGTCCTCGTGCGCCGCCGGCGCTCCGAAGAAGGCGAGGACGCCGTCGCCCATGAGCCGTGCGATCGTGCCCCCGTAGCGCTCGATCGTCTGGTTCATGCGCTGGAACGCGTCGCCGACGAGGACGGTCCAGTCCTCGGGGTCCATCCGCTCGGCGATCGCGGTCGAACCCGCGATGTCCGCGAACAGCACGGTGAGCGGGCGGCGCTCGCCAGAACCGGCCTGGCCGGCCGCCGCGGGGGTGCTGGAGATCGTCATCCTCCGGAGATCGTAAGCCGGACCCTGCGGCTTACGATCTCAGGCGATGCCGAACTCGGTCTGGACCGGGTCCCTTTCGTTCGGACTGGTGGTCATCCCGGTCCGGCTGTATCCGGCCGTCCGGAAGAAAGTTGTGCGCTTCCACGAGCTCGATCCGAGCGGCCGGCGCGTGCGCCACGTGCGCGTGCCCGACCTGCAGCCGGAGCTGGACGCCGAGCCGCGGTGGGACGCCTCCATCCTCTCGTCGGTGCCGCGGCGTGAGGCCTCGGCTCCGTCGTCGAGCCCCGCGCCGGAGCCGGAGCCGGAGATTCCCTACCAGGAGATCCGGAAGGGCTACGAGGTGGCGCCCGGGCAGTACGTCAGCCTCTCCCGCGAGGAGATCGCGGCCCTCGCGCCCGAGAAGAGCCGCGTCATCGACGTCGAGCAGTTCGTAGAGGCGGCCGAGGTCGACCCGATCTACTTCGAATCGCGGTACTACGTGGCGCCCGACCGCGACGCCGCGAAGTCCTTCCGCCTCCTGCACGACGCGATGGCCGAGACCGGACGCGTCGCGATCGCCTGGATCACCCTGCGCTCGCGGCGCTACCTGAGCGCCATCCGGCCGCACGGCGAGGTGATGCTCCTGACCACGATGGTGCACGCCGACGAGGTGCTGCCCGCCGAGTTCTGGATGCCGGCGTCAGACGCGAAACCGGCCGACAAGGAATTGAAGATGGCGCGCATGCTGGTCGACGCGCTGAGCGGGCCGTTCGACGCGGCGAAGTTCACCGACGAGCATCGCGCGCGAGTGCTTCAGGCCATTGAGGAACGCAAGCCGTTCGAGGCGCCCGCGGCGCCGCCGAGCCCGACGAAGGTCATGGACCTGATGGCGGCCCTCGAGGCCTCGGTCAAGGCCGCGAAGGCCGCCCGCTCAGATCAGGACAAGCCGGCTAGAAGGACACGCGCGAAGTAAAGACGTCGAGCGTCTGCGGGCCGTTGCCCGTCCAGATCACCTGCGCCTTGCTGTTCGTCGACGCGACCGCGATGTAGTCGCCGAGGAAGAAGTTCGTGCAGTTCGGCGGGTCCACGAAGGCGAGGCATGCGCCGAAGGTGTCGCCGTCGAACCCGGTCGACGTGACCGCGACGCTCGACCAGGTCGCGCCGTCGTTCGTCGACGACGAGAGCGTCACGCAGACCAGCACGTCGTTCGGGTCGCACGACCGGTCGTAGTACGCGAGGTCGACGCGCCCGTTGGGCGCCGACGTCAGCCACGGGAAGAACTGGGTCGAGGTGCTCGCCTTGATGCGCACGGGCGCCGACCAGGAGCTGATGTTGCCGGCGCTGGTGGTGTGCACGGAGTACTCGTTGAGCGCTCCCGTCGACGCGTCATCAAAGACCAGCACGATCTTGCCGGTGACCTGGTCCACCGCGCTCGTGACGTTCGAGCCGCCGCGGTACTGCGCGTTGGGAATGCTGGCCGTCGGGTTCGGGATCGCGGCCGCGACGTAGCTCGCGCTCCAGGTGTTGCCGCCGTCGGTCGACTTCGCGACCATCGCGGTGTTGTCCTTCAGGCTCTTCTCGTTGGGGCCGTTGATCCAGCTGACGTAAACCGCGCCGTCCGGCCCGACACGCGGAGTCGCGTCCTGGTCGAACTGGTGCCCGGCGTCGCTGACGAAGATCGGGCCGGTCCAGGTCGCGCCGTTGTCGTCGGAGTAGGCGATCTCGATCGGTGAGCGGCCCTTGCCGTTGAACTGCGCCCACGCGATGTAGAAACGGCCGTAGTGGTGGCCGGGTCCGGTGCCGGTGTCGACAACTCCGGCCTCGTGGTCGGGGAACTTGCCGTTGGAGCCCTTCTGGGAGCCGTTCGACGTGCCGGTCGTGATCGAGCTCACGGTGCTCCAGGCGGGCGCTCCGCCGACCGCCGCGCCGTAGCTGAAGTTGACATTCGCGCCGGCGTTCGCCAGCGCCGGGTTGAAGCTCGCGGACTGCAGGTTGACCTGCGCGGCCTTCAGGCCGAAGGACTGGCAGACGACGTCGAAGGTGCTGAACCTCGGGTTCCACACGACGACGGGGTCACCGGCGATCGGGTAGCGGCCGGCGCCGGGAAGGTTCGGGTCGTTCGTGAACGAGGTGAACGGCGCAAAGGACTCCGGCGCCCAGGTCGTGCCGCCGTCGGTCGAGTAGCTCATGCCGCAGCCGTCGTTGTAGTGCCAGTCGTTCCAGGCCGACGCGAGCAGGGTGCCCGAGGCGTCCATGCCCAGCGACTCCTCGTTCGCGGCAAACTGGCTGTTCGTGACGTTGAGCGGCGCGGACACCGTCGCAGCGCTCGCAGGAAGCGCGACGGCGAACGCCGCGAGAATCGCACCGACGCTTGTCAACCACCTGGACATGCCCCACTCCTTAAGGTTCGACGGCGGAAATTCTTACGCATGCTAGACCAACGCGATCGGGCGCTGGGCGCGCTCTACGGGCTCGCGATCGGAGACGCCCTCGGCATGCCGGTGCAGGGCTTCGAGCGCGCCCGGGCCGCCGCTGTGCTCGGGACGCCCGCTGACTTTCGCGACCCGCCTGAAGACCAGCCGATCGCCAGGCGCCTGCGGGCCGGGAACGTGACCGACGACACGATGCAGTGCTTGATCGTGGCGCGGCTGCTGATCGAAGGCGGCGGGCACATCGCGCCGCGTGCGATGGCCTCCGCGCTCGTCGATTGGGAAGCCGACATGCGGCGCCGCGGGCTCGCTGAGCTGCTGGGGCCGTCGACGAAGCGCGCGGTCACCGCGGTCGCGGCCGGCGAGGATCCGGCCACGACCGGTCGCAGCGGGACGACGAACGGCGCCGCCATGCGCATCACGCCGGTCGGCATCGCCACGCCGCGGGATCGTCTGATCGAGGCCGTCGTGGAGGCGGACCGCGTCACGCATGACACGCCGATCGCACACGCAGGAGCGGCGGTGGTCGCGACGGTCGTGTCCGCTGGGCTCGACGGGGCGACGGTCGAAGAGGCGGCGGAGCTGGCCGTACAGGCCGCGGGACGGTTCGGGTTCGGCGAGCTGTTCGCGCACGCGGGGATCGGCGCGACCGGCGTGGAGACGGCCGAGTCCGTGCCGACCGCATTCGCGCTGGCGCGCGCGCATCCGCGCAACGCGTGGACCGCGTGCACGACGGCCGCGGCGCTCGGAGGCGACGCGGATACGATCGCCGCGATGGCCGGCGCGATGGTCGGGGCGTGCAACGGCGCGGCGTCGCTCCCGGCGCGCGCGGTCGCCGCCGTCCGGGGCGCCAACGCGCTCGATTTCGAGTCGCTCGTCGACGCGCTGCTCGCGCTTCGCAACCGATGATCGAACGCCTCGTCTGCCTCGGCTCGACGCTGATCGACCTCGTCCTCGACGTCCCCAACCTGCCGGAGCGGGGCGGCGACGTCCTCGGGATCGAGCGCGCTCGCGTCGTGGGCGGCTCGTTCAACGTCATGCAGGCCGCGGTGCGCCTCGGCCTGCCGTGCGCCTACGCAGGCCCGCACGGCACCGGGCCGTTTGGCGACCTCGTGCGCTCGACGCTCGAGGACGAGGGCATCGCGATCCTCACGACGCAGACGCCGGACCTGGACACCGGCTGGACCGTCGCCCTGATCGAGCCCGACGGCGAGCGAACCTTCGTAACTGTCACCGGTGCGGACGGCATCGTCGAGCCTGAGTCCCTGCGCGCGATCGAGTACCGCGAGGGCGATGCCGTGTACGTCTCCGGCTACGACCTCGCGTACGCGGGTGCCGGAGGCGCGATCGCCGGCCACGTCGCGGCGCTGCGCCGCGAGGTCTTCGTCGCCTTCGACCCCGGCCCGCTGGCCGGCGAGATCCCGCGCGACCGCCTGGAGCCGGTGCTCGAGCGAGCCGACCTGGTCAGCCTCAACGAGCGCGAGGCGGGCATCCTCGGCGCGGAGGCGATCCCGGCGCGGGCCGTCGTCGTCGTGCGCCGCGCCTCGAGAGGCGCGACGGTCCGCAGCCCGGGCGCCGAGGACGTCGACCTGCCTGCCCTGAAGATCGATGGCGCCTCCAACACGAGCGGCGCCGGCGACACCCACGTGGGCGCGACCCTGGCCGGCCTCGCGCGCGGCCTGAGCCGGCCCGACGCCGTGCTCTTCGCCAACCAGGCGGCCGCCTTACGGCTCCGGGATTCGGTAGTACCATTCCTCGATCGTTCGGCCAACTTTGAGTTGGAGGGGTAAGTAATGGCGACGGACGTCATGGCGCGGCCCCGCGAAGGGTTCGGGGTCGAGCAGAACGGCATCAACGTCATCTCGAGCGACGAGCGCAAGGGCAGCCCGAGAGACCTCTTCTGGCCCTGGTGCGCGGCGAACATCGCCGTCCTCGGCATCAGCTACGGCTCCTTCTTCCTTGGCTTCGGCGTCTCGTTCTGGCAGGCCACCATCGCCGGCCTGCTCGGCACGATCCTCTCGTTCGTGCTCGTCGGGTTCGTGTCCCTGGCGGGCAAGCGCGGGTCCGCGCCGACGATGGTTCTCAGCCGCGCCGCGTACGGCGTGGAGGGCGGCAAGATCCCAGCGCTCCTCTCCTACATCCTTCTGGTCGGCTGGGAGACGGTGCTCGTCTCGCTCGCCACGCTCGCGACCGCGACTGTCTTCGACCGCCTCGGGTGGGGCGGCGGCGACCTGACCAAGATCGTCGCCTTCGTCGTCGTGGCCGGCGTGGTCGTGTTCTCAGGCGTGTTCGGCTTCAACGTGATCATGCGGCTGCAGACCGTGCTGACGATCGGGCTCGCGATCCTGACCGTCGGCTACGTCGCGCTCACGATCGGCAACATCAACTGGGGCAACGTGTCGTCGCTGCCGAGCGGCTCGCCGCAGGCCTTCATCGGTACCCTGATCTTCGCCGCGACCGGCTTCGGCCTCGGCTGGGTCAACAGCGGCGCCGACTACTCGCGCTACCTGCCGCGCAACGCCTCGAGCGCCGGCGTGGTCGGCTGGACGACCTTCGGCGCTTCGATCGCGCCCGTGATCCTGGTCCTCTACGGGTTGCTGCTCGCAGGCTCGGACTCCAAGCTCAACGGCGCCATCGCCTCCGACCCGATCGGCGCGCTGACGACGCTGCTGCCGACCTGGTACCTGGTCCTCTTCGCGCTCGTCGCCATCGGCGGCCTCATCGGCGGCGCGGTGCTCGACATCTACTCGTCAGGCCTGGCGCTGCTGACGCTCGGCCTGCGCATCCCGCGCTGGACCGCGGCCGGGATCGACGGCGTGATCATGGTCCTCGGCACGATCTACATCGTCTGGTTCGCGTCCAGTTTCATCGGGCCGTTCGAAGGCTTCCTGATCACCCTCGGCGTGCCGATCGCGGCATGGTGCGGCGTCTTCATCGCCGACCTGCTCCTGCGCAAGAGGGACTACGCCGAGCCTGACCTCTACACGTCGAGCGGCCGCTACGGCTCGGTGAACTGGGTCGCGGTGGGCACCACCGTCGTCGCGACGTTCGTCGGGTGGGGCATGGTCGTGAACACGTTCGCCGACTGGCTCGGCTGGCAGGGCTACCTCCTCGAGCCGCTCGGGCTCGGGCCAAAGGCCAACGGGCCGTGGACCTACGCCAACCTGGGCGTCTTCGCCGCGCTGGCGATCGGGTTCATCGGCGAGTACGCGCTGGGCCGCGCGCAGGTGCGCAAGCAGGAGGCGGCCGCCTAGGCCGCCTCGATCCACCTCATCGCGATCAGCGGGAGCTCGGTCGGGTCCGTGTTGACCTTGACGAGGTAGTCCTTCGCGCCCAGCTCGCGGCTCGAGCGGATCAGCTCCGGGTCGTCGTAGTTGCTGAGCATCACGACGGGGATGTCTCGCGTCGCGTCGTTCGCCTTCAGCCTGCGGAGCAGCTCGATGCCGTCCATCTTCGGCAGGCGGATGTCGAGGAAGACGACGTCCGGCACGGCTTCGGTGGCGGAGCGGAGGCCCGCCTCCCCGTCGGCCGCAACGCGCACGTCGAAACCCTTCCTCGTGAGCGTCAGCGTGTAGATCTGCGCCACGATCGGGTCGTCCTCGACGAGCAGGACCCTCCCCCCTTGCATCGGCTGTTGAGCCTTCGCGTCGATCAACTCGCCGGTTGTGTCTCCTCCGCTCGAAAATCGATCGACGCAATCGGCGCGGGCTCGGGTGCCTCGGTGTCCGCTTGCCGCCGGCGGCGCACCGGGATCGGCACGACCTCGGCCCCGGCGACCGGCAGCACGACTGTGAACGAGGTGCCCTTCTGCGGCGTCGATCGAACGGTGATCCTCCCTCCATGAATGTGCACGAGCTCGTTGGACAGGTAGAGGCCGAGCCCTGTCCCGGAGATGTGGCTGTTTTCCCTGGTGACGATACGGCCGAACCTGGTGAACAGCCGTGGAAGGTCGCGAGCGGCAATGCCAAGGCCCTCGTCGCTGACCTGCACGAAGACCCGCCGGCTGCGAGGGCGGATTGCGGCGCGCACGTCGACCCGGCCGCCCCCGGGCGAGTAGCGGATGGCGTTGTCGATCAGGTTGGTCAGCACGGTCGTCAGGCGGCTCGCGTCGCCGTCGACCGGAAGCGGCTCGTCCGGCACCAGGACGGTGAGCCGGTGGGTGTCAGGGACGAGCGGTGACATCGTTTCGACCGCGTTGGCGATCACGTCGCGCAGGTCGATGCGGCCCTTCTGGAGCGCGAGGCTGTTGTCCTCCAGCCGCGCCGTCTCGAGCATCTGCTCGACCAGGACGCGCATCTCCTTCACCTTGCGGTCGAGCACCGGCAGCACCGTCTTCATGTCCGCGGGCAACTCGCCGAGCACGCCCTTTCCGATCAGCGAGACGTAACCCCCAAGCACGGTCAGCGGCGCGCGCAGCTCGTGAGAGGCGAGGCGCAGGAATTCCGCCTTGGTCTTCTCGAGCTCGGCCGACCGGTCGAGCGCGGCGCGCAGCCGGCCGGCCTCGCGCTGGTTGATCACCGCGAGCGCGTCCTCGGCGTTCTTGTGCTCCCAGACCAGCGCCGCCGCGAGCGCCGCGATGCGAAGGACCCAGCGGTCGTCGTCGCTGAACCCGTCCGGTTTGTTCGAGTCGTACACGGCGAGCAGGCCGAGCGGCCGGTCACCGGACTGCCAGGGCACGCAGATGCCGGCGGTCGCCCGCAGGGTGTCGAGCACGTCTGCGCTGAACACGACCGACTCGGCCAGGTCTGAGCCATCGGGATCGACGCGGACGCGAAAGTCCTCGTTCTCCGCGCGCAGCTCGGAGCCGTCGAGGGACCAGAAGACGGCCCGGCGGGCGCCGACGAGCATCGCCGCCGTCTCGCTCAGGCGCGCGAGCAGCGCGGGGAGCTCCACGCCGGCGCGGATGTGCTTCGCCACCGCTGCGATGGAGACGGTCGCCCGCTGGAGCGCGGACTGGGCTGCGTCATAGCGCTCCATCGCCTGACGCGTCGAGAGCCTCATCGCGGAGAGCTCGAGGTTCGCGCGCACGCGGGCAACGAGCTCACGAGCGACGAACGGCTTGACCACGTAATCGTCGGCCCCCGCCTCGAGGCCCTCGACGGTGGCCTCGTCGCCCGCGCGGGCCGACAGCATCACGACCGGGACGTGCCGCGTCCGCTCGTCGGCGCGGAGCGCGCGCAGGAGGCCGAAGCCGTCGAGGCCCGGCATCATCACGTCGCTCAGCACGAGGTCCGGCGGCGAGGCCAGGGCGCGCTCGAGCGCCATCGCGCCGTCGGCGACGGACTCGACGCGCCAGTGCGGCGAGAGGAGGCCCTCGAGGTAGCTCCGCATGTCCGCGTTGTCGTCCGCCACCAGCACGCGCGCGCCGGCGGTCGGGCCCGCATCCGCCTCGCCGGTGAAGGCCATCCGGTCCGGGCCGGCGGCGGCGCCGTCGAGGGCGGCCGGCGCGTCCGGCAGCCAGCGCCTCGCCTCCTCCACGAACGGTGCGGCGCCGACGGCGGTCGACGGAAGCGTGCGCCCAGGCGCCAGGCGGTCCTGGGGGACGTGCGCGGAGCCGCGCGGGATGGTGACGGTGAAGGTCGTGCCGGCGCCGACCTCGCTTTCGACGGCGACCTTCCCGCCGTGCATTGCGACGAGCTCGCGCACGAGCGAGAGGCCGATGCCGGTGCCCTCGTGGCTCCGCGAGCGGCCGCCGCGAGCGCGGTAGAAGCGCTCCCAGAGGCGCGGCAGCTCGTCCGGCGGGACGCCGGCGCCGGTGTCGCTGACCGTCAGCTGGAATCCGCCGTCGGTCATCCTCGTGCGCACGGCGATCTCGCCATCGAGGGTGAACTTGAACGCGTTGGAGACGAGGTTGAGCACGATCTTCTCCCACATCTCGCGGTCGACGTAGGCCGGCTCGGCGAGCGGCGGGCAGTCGACGACCAGGCGAAGGCCGCCCGCCTCGACGGCGGATCGAAAGGCGCTCGCCAGGTCGGTCGTGAGCGCCGCGAGGTCGACCGGCTCGAAGGCGGCCTCGATGCGGCCGGACTCGATCCGCGAGAAGTCGAGCAGCGTGTTGACGAGCTTCAGGAGGCGCAGCGCGTTGCGGTGCGCGACCTCGACGTCGATCCTCTCATCCGCGGGCAGGCTGAGCATCGCCTGCTCGAGCGGCCCGAGCATGAGGGTCAGCGGCGTCCGGAACTCGTGGCTGACGTTGCTGAAGAACACGGTCTTGGCGCGGTCGAGCTCGGCGAGTGCCTCGGCCCGCTTGCGCTCCATCTGGTAGACGCGGGCGTCGGCGACCGCGGTGCCGAGCTGCCGCGCGGTGAGCTCGAAGAAGCGTAGGTAGTCGTCGTCGAGGGCGCGGCGCGGGCTCACGCCGACGACCAGCGCGCCGGTGGCGGTCGCCGAGCCGGCCTGCGGGATCGGCAGCACGACCGCCGAGCCCGGCACGTCCGCTGCGCGGCCCAGGTCGACCTTCTGCACGGAGCCGGCCTCTATGACGCTCGCGAGCGGCCAATGCATGTCCTGGACGCCGCTGACGTCACCGGTCGAGGCGACGCACTCCGGCGTGGTCGATTGGCCGTCGACGAGGTAGATCAGCGAGAACGGGACGTCGGCCTGGTTGCGGGCCAGGACGTCGGCGGTCCGCACGCACGCTTCCTCCGCGCTCGTCGCCGAGATCGTGCCCGAGGCCACCTCGCCGAGCGTCCGCAATCGGCGCTCGCCGACGACGCGTCTCGTGGTCTCGTTGACCGCGCAGAAGATGCCGCCCACACCGGCCTTCTCGTCGCTGATCGGGCTGTACGAGAAGGTGAAGTAGCACTCCTCGGCGTAACCGCTGCGCTCGATCAGCAGCAGCTGGTCGTCGGACCAGGTCGCCTTACCGGTCTCCATGACGCCGTTGAGCATCGGGCCGATCGTGGGCCAGATCTCGGCCCAGACCAGCTGACCGGGCCGGCCCATGGCGAGCGGGTCCTTGTTGCCGAGCATCGGGCGATAGTCGTCGTTGTAGAGGAGGACGAGCTCGGGCCCCCACCAGAGGCAGATCGGGAAGCGCGAAAGGAGGCAGATGCTCACGGCCGAGCGCAGGCTCTGCGGCCAGCGGGTCATCGGCCCGAGCGGGGTGGCGTTCCAGTCCACCCGCCGCATCAGGCGCCCGCACTCGCCGCCCGCGGCAAGCACCGCCTCCATTGGATCCCCCCTCTGCGCCGCGTCCACGCAGCCTCCTTGTCAGAGTCTCAGGAGATTTTTCGCTCAGGAAGGGCGGCTTCTGCTTCGTACAAACGGACGGTTTTTCTTCGCGCCAGTTGCGCGAGCGCGCGCCTCGGCGGCGCGCTTGATCGCCTCGAGGCGGGCATCCCACCGGGCGGCGACCTTCTCCATGGCCCGCACGGCGACGTCCAGGTGCTCGGGCGTGATCGAGTACCGAACCTCCCGCCCGCTCCGGCGCCCGCGGACCAGGCCCGCGCGGTCGAGCACGGCGAGGTGCTTGGCGACGGCCTGGCGGGTGAAAGGGAGCTCGGCCGCGAGCTCGGTGGGCGTGGCGTCGCCGCGGGCGAGGATCAGGTCGACGACGCGGCGGCGGGAGCCGTCCGAGATGGCCTCGAGCAGCGCCTCGTCGTTCATCTGCTCGCTGCGTATGCGCGCAGGCGGTCGATGATCATCTGCCAGCCGCCCGTGTGATCGTCCGCGTAGCGCGCCTTCTTCTCGTCGGTCCAGTCGACGGTGTCGAAACCGCTCTCGACGACGCGAAGGCGCGTGCCGCCCGCCTCCGGCTGCAGCGTGAACTCGACGAGCATCGAGCTCTCCTCGCGGACGACGGTCCCAGCCGGCTGCACCCAGCGGAACGCGAAGCGATGTGGCGGTTCGAGCGCCTCGACCTGGAGCTGATAGGACTGGCCGCTCGGAAACCCGAGGCGTCCGCTGCCGCCGACGCGGAGCTCGACCTCGGCCTCCTCGGCGAACCACCGCACGATCTCCTGGGGCTCGGTGACCAGCCGCCAGACCTCTTCGACCGGCGCCTCGATGTGGATCTCCTTCTCGATCTGACTCGGTATCACTGGAACAGATTAACGCAACCAGCGGTTGCCTTTCGGTGTTAGGATACGCAACCATCAGTTGCTAATAGAGGAGGCGGACGGCATGGAGCACATGGTGGTCGGTCATGAGGAGTGGGTCGAGGCGCGCAAAAAGCACCTCGCCGAAGAGAAGCGGTTCACGCGCCTGCGCGACGAGCTGAGCCAGGCTCGGCGCGGGCTGCCGTGGGAGGCGGTGGACAAGGAGTACGCGTTCATCGGGCCCGGTGGGCGGCGGACGCTTAGCGACGTGTTCGACGGCCGCGGCCAGCTCGTCGTCTACCACGCGATGTTCGACCCGGCGACCGCGTCGGAGAACACGCCGTGGACGAAGGATGCGGCGTGCCTGGCCTGTTCGTTCTGGATGGACAACTTCGAGCGCGTCGTCGTCCACCTCAACCATCGCGACATCACGATGGCCGCGGTCTCGATCGCACCGCCCGCAGCCATCGAGGCTTACCGCAAGCGGATGGGTTGGACCTTTCCCTGGTACTCGTCGGCGGGATCCGACTTCAACTTCGACTACCACGTCTCGTTCACGCCTGACCAGCTCAGCGCAGGGAAGGCCGACTACAACTTCGGCGGGGAGAGCTTCGGCCTATCGCAAGGGCCCGGCATCAGCGTCTTCGCACGCGAGGGCGGGCGGATCTTCCACACCTACTCGACGTACGCGCGCGGGCTGGACATGCTGAACGTCGCGTACCACTACATGGACCTCGTGCCCAAGGGTCGCGATGAGGGCGAGGGCGGCGGCATGTCGTGGCTGCACCGGCGCGACGAGTACCCGGACTGACGAAATGGGCATGGCTATCGGGATGGCCGCGATGATGGCGCCGAGCGCGGCGCCGTTCTTCATCGCCTACGGTCGCGATTCAAGGCGGCCGGCCGCGGTGGCGATCGCGGGCCTTATCTATGTCGCGGCATGGGCGGCCATCGGCGTCGCGGTGGACGCCGTGATGAGCTCGCTCATGCTGCCGTCGTCGGTCGCGCTCGACGCGGCCGCCGTGACGGTCGCGCTCGTTTACACGCTGACGCCCTGGAGTCGCAAGGCGCGGAGCCGCTGCCGCGAGATGTGCCGCCACGTGACCCGGCGCGGCGCCCTTGCGGAGGGCGCGGCGTACACGGCGTGCTGCATCGTCTGCAGCGCCGGGATCATGGTCGCCCTCGTCGCGGTGTTGGGGATGTCGAGCTGGCTCGTCATCGCCCTCGGCGCCTCGGCGATGCTCGCCTACAAGCTGGCCGACGTGCGCGCGATCGCCTAGCGCCCCGCGATGACCGACTCGTAGAGGTCCGCGGTCGCTCGGGCGACCGCGGGCCAGCCGAAGCGGTCGAGCACCCGCGCTCGCCCGGCCTTCCCCATCGCGTTCGCGTCGTCGGGGTGGTCGAGCAGGTGCGAGACGCGCTCGGCGAGCCGGCTCGTGAACGCGTCCGTGGCGGCCGGGTCGTACTCGACGAGGTAGCCGGTCTCGCCGTCGACGACGATCTCCGGGATGCCGCCGACCCGCGACGCGACGACGGCCGTCTCGCACGCCATCGCCTCGAGGATGACCAGGCCGAAGGGCTCGTAGATCGACGGGCACACGAAGACGGTCGCGCCGGTGTGCAGCGCGATGAGGTCTTCGCGGGAGATGAAGTGGTCGATCCAGACCAGGTCGCGCCCTGCCCCACGGACGCGAGCGACGAGCTCGTTCACCTCGGCGGCGATCTCCGGCGTGTCAGGGCTGCTGGCCGCGATGACGAGCCGGTGCCGCGGGTCGAGCTTCAGCGCCGCCGCGAGCAGGAGCGGCAGTCCCTTCTGGCGGGTGATGCGGCCGTTGAAGAAGGCGTACGGGCGCGACGGGTCGATGCCGTAGCGCGTCAGCGTTTCGCCGAAGGGCTGCGGCCTGTAGATCTCCGGGTCGATGCCGTTGTGGATCACGTGCACGCGCGACGCCTCGACCTTGGGATACGTCGCGAGCACGTCGGTGCGGACGCCCTGCGACACGGCGATCACTGCATCCGCGGCCTCGATGGCGGTGCGCTCGCAGTAGAGCGAGAGCGCGTAGCCGCCGCCGAGCTGCTCGGCCTTCCACGGGCGCAGCGGCTCGAGGCTGTGGATCGTCATCACGTGCGGGATCGACCACATCAGCTTCGCGAGGTGGCCGCCGAGATTCGCGTACCACGTGTGGCTGTGGACCAGGTCGCTGCCCTTGGCGCCGGCCGCCATCGCAAGGTCGATCGACATCGCCTGCAGCGCCGCAGACTCCGGTTTCGGCTCGGCGAGCGCGTCCCAGGCACGGTAGTTGTGCACACCGGCCTCGTCGCGGGGCGAGCCCCAGCAGTGCACGGTGACGTCGACGAGCTTGCGCAGCTCGCGCACGAGGTACTCGACGTGGGTGCCCGCTCCGCCGTAGACCTCCGGCGGGTATTCGCGCGTGAGGACCGCGATGCGCGGCGCCGCGCTCACCGCGCCCCGATCGCGTACGTGACGTGCGTGACGAACGGTGACGCGAGGACGTCGACCGGCGTGAAGACCGGTTCGCCGACGTTCTCGAGGAGCCGCTCGCCAGCGCCCAGCAGCACCGGCGCGATGTGCAGCGTGAGCCGGTCGAGCAGCCCCGCGCGCAGGTACTGGCGCACCGCCTCGGCGCCGCCGGCGATCATCACGTCCTTGGAGGCGGCCGCCTCGCGGGCCTGCGCGAGCGCGGACTCGATCCCGTCGGTAACGAAGTGGAAGGTCGTGCCGCCATCCATCGGCAGCGGCGGCCTCGGGTGGTGCGTCAGGACGAAAACGGGCGCGTGGTACGGCGGGTTCTCTCCCCACCAGCCGCGCCAGGACATGTCCCACTCGCCGCGGCCCGCGGTGAACATGTGGCGGCCCATCACAAACGCGCCGACGTTCTCGTGCAGGTGCTCGACGACGTCGGAGTCGGGCGTCTCGGGCGGCACCTCGCCGCCCTCGCGCCGCGCCCACGCCGCGGTGCGGAACATCCACTCGTGCACGCGCAGACCGCCCTCCCCGATCGGGTTCTCCAGGCTCTGGTTGGGCCCGGCGACGAACCCGTCAAGCGAGATCGACATCTGGCTGACGATCATCCGAGCCGGATGCTCCCATCGGCCTCGATCGACCAGTCGGGGTTGTGCGCGACCTCCCACACGTATCCGTCGGGGTCGGCGAACGCGCCGCTGTAGCCGCCCCAGACGGCGTTCGCGCCAGGCCGGACGATCGTGCCGCCGGCGCGCTGCGCGTCGGCGAGGACCGCGTCGACGTCCTCCGGGCGGCGCACGTTGTGCGCCAGCTCGATGCCGGGCGCCCCATGGCCGCCGAGGGCGGTCCACAGGCCGAGAACCATGCCGCCCGCCTGAAAGAAGCAGATCTCGTCATCGGGTTGCTGCGCACCGCTCCACCCCATCGCCTCATAGAAGGATCGCGAGCGCGCGAGGTCGGTCACTCCGAGGGTGACCAGGCTGATGCGCGGTTCCACACCGCAAATGATCGCGAAGCTAGAGCTCGAACGCGGGCAGCGGCGGTGAGGCCGCACAGCTCCACTGCGCAGCGTTCGACCGCTTGCCCGACTCGAAGAAGACCTTGGTCTCGTCGTCGAGGCAGCGGGACGTGTCCGCCTCGAGCTGCCAGTGGCCGGTGCCGGCGACCGCGACGACCACGCTGTTCGGCATGCCTGCCGCCGCGGTCGCGACGTTCTCCGGCGGGTCCACCGGGTCGCCGATCGAGTTCAGGAAGACGATCGGCGCGTTCGACGTCACCTTGCCGCTCGCACCTGTGCCGTGCGGCCAGAACTTGCAGACCGCCGCCTGGGAGGCGGCGAACTGCACCTCGTAGTCGGTGAACGGCGACGCGGGCGAGCTGGCCGCCGCGGCAGCGGGGTCGTGCGACGCCCATTCATCGCTGCAGCGGACGGTGACCGCCATCGCGAGGATGAAGCCGTCGCCCTGCCTCATCTGTTGCGTCGCGCGCGCGATCGCGCTCCAGTCGCCTCGCGCCGCCGCGTGCAGATCCCGGGGCAGAGACGCCGCGGCGCTCGTGGTGCCGAGGTAACCGGAGATCACGACGCTCACGAACGTACCGGCGTCGAGGTCGACCAGCTGGTCAGTACCGGTCGCCGCATCCTTGACGGTCACTGAGACTGGCGCGGCCCTCAGGCGGGCGACCAGCGTCGCGAACTCAGCCTCGACGTTGGGGAAGGCGGCGGCGCACGCAGAGCTCGCACGGCAGCGCGAGAACAGCAGCTTCAGCGACTGGTCGGCCGAGCGCGGCACCTGCTCGAGGATGTGGTAGTCGAGCATCGAGCCGCTGTCGAAGACCGCGGCGCGAACGTGGTCGCCATGGCGCTGGACGTACGCGAGCCCTGACGAGACGCCGTAGGAGATGCCGTACACGTTGACCCTGTCGTTGCCGAGCGCGGCGCGGACCTGGTCGAAGTCGTCCACGGCGATGGGCGTCGTGTAGAACGCGGGATCTGCCCTGTCCTTGATCGAGTCAAGGCACGACTGCACGGCAGCGGCGGTTTCGGCCTCGGTGCCGCTTGTTGACCGTGGCACGCTGCAGCCCGCGGCGTTTGACCGTCCCGTGCCGCGCTGGTCGATCAGGACGATGTCGCGATGCTGGTTCAGGAGCTGGAAGTGCGACCGGACCCAGCTCGCCTCGTCGGTGGCGGCGCCGCCCGGACCGCCTTCGAAGTAGAAGAGCGGGTCGGAGGCGCGGTCTGTCGTCGTTGCGGGAAGGACGGCGACGTACAGCGATATCTTCCGGCCGTTTGGCTGTGCCGGGTTCTCGGCGACGGCGAGCCTGCCGCACCGGGCGTCGATGCCCTGCACCTGGCAGGCGGTCAGCGTCAGGCGCGGCGTCGAGGTCGAGCCGGGGCCCCCGCATGCCGCCGCGAGCACCGACACGACGACCGCGGTCACGCAGGCGAGCGCACCTCTTCTCACGCCACAACTTCACCGCTCCGGCGACGGCCGCGGAAGGGCCATTGGCCCGATGCGGCCACAATCGACCGGCCCTGTACGCGGCCGGCTGGCGCGGCTAGCGTGCGCCGTGGAGGTGAATGCAATGGCTGTTGAGATGCCCGTTAAGACCGCTCGCTACCTGCACGTCAAGGTCGTCGACGAGCTGAAGGAAGGGCGCCCCGTGATCAACATCAAGATGCCGACCGGCGTCGTGAAGTTCGGTCTCAAGATGGCGCAGACCTTCTCGCCCGAGATGCGGGACGCGAAGCTCGACTGGGAGACCATCTCGGAGATGGTCGACGACAAGGCGCTCGGGGAGATCGTCCACGTCGAGGACGAGACCCAGCACAAGACCATCGACGTCTGGCTCGAGTAGTCATAACCCCGCCCTAGCCCTCCCCCGGCTTACGCCGGGGGAGGGGAGTCGGGTGACCCCTCCCCGCTCGCGCCCGACCTTTGATACGCTCGCGAACATGCGTTCGGGCGGGCTGCGCGTGAACGGCGGCGCGCGCGCCAAGGCGGCGCGGCGCAGCGGCGGGGCGTGCGAGCGCTGCGGTCTCGAATGGCCGTGGACGCTCTACCTGTTCGTCCGCGACGACAGCCGCCCCGCGACCGCGGACAACCTCGAGGTGCTCTGCGGCGCCTGCTCCGCCTCGCGGGACGGCCCGTTCGCGCCGCTCCTCAGCACGCCGACCCTCCGCGACCGGATGCGCGAGCGCAACAACACCCGCACCGGAGCCGTGAAGCTGACAGCGGCTCGGCGCAAGCGGCTGATCGCCGAGCGCGGCTCCGCGTGCGAGATCTGCGGCGCGCCCGCGGGTGAGCGCCAGCTCGACGTCCACCACCGCGTCGGCGTGCTCCGCGGGGGTAGCGACGACGAGGCGAACCTCCTGGTCCTGTGCTTCGTGTGCCATCACCAATTGCGGGCGTGCGCGACCGGGTGCGGGCGCTGGGCGAAGAAGCCGAACCGCCTGTGCCGCCACTGCGCCATGCGCCGGCGCCTCGAGGAGCTCTATCCCGGCGACTCGTGGGACGAGATCAAGGCGCGGATTCCGAGCCTTGCGCGCGAGTGGCCGCCAGGTTACGAACCGCGGGCGCTGAGCGGTACGCTGACGAAGGCGTGACCAGGTTCGACCCGTTCGAGCAGAAGCACCAGCCGCCCGACTTCGGCCGCGCGACGGCGCAGCACGTCGAGCCGTTCCTCGGGATCATGAACATCCTCCACAGCGAGTCGATCGCGCCCGCGTACGGCCGCCTCTTGCGCAAGAGCCTGCAGCCCGACGACTACATCCAGCTCGCGCACGTGTTCGAAGAGATCAGCGTCCTCGTGCTGCATCACCTGATCCCCGAGACGCTGCTGTACGACGCGTTCGCGTTCGACCTCTACTGGGACGAGGTGCGTGAGGACGTCATCAACACGCGGCAGCAGACGGGCAACGAGAAGTTCTGCGAGAACTTCGAGCTCGCGGCGGAGCGCGCGCGCGAGTATCGCGCGGACCGACCGCCGAAGACACGATGGCTCGGCCGGCCCGACGAGCCGCCCGACGACGACCCCGGTGGCGGTCGCGGCCCGCGTTTCCCCGGGCCGAGCACACAGCCGCCGCACGGTCAGTCGACGCCGGCGAGGCCGCTTGCGGGCCGCCGTTCTCAGACCGGCTGACCGACCTCCCCGAGACGGCGCGCGACCGCGTCCACGAAGTTCTTCACCGTGACCTCCGCCACGCGATGGAGCAGCGCGCGATCGGCGAGCCTTCCGGGCAGGCCGAAGGGCGGTTCATAGGTCGCGCTGAGCCCGACCTGCGTCGTCGCGGGTTCGATGCCCGCGATCTCGATGACCCCGCTCAGCGACGGGAAGAGCGCCGCCGCTTTGGCGGCTCGCCACTCGATTGGGACCAGGATCACGCGCGGCTGGCGAACGGGATCGCCCAACTCCACGTCGATCTGACGCGTGACGCGCCGGCTCGCCACCTCGAATCCGATCTCGCCCAGCATCCGGCCGCCGCTGTCGTCTGCGGCCCCGGCAAGCGTCGTGATCCACGTGTCCGTCCCGGCCTCGAAATCGGCGACCACGTCGTCGAACGCCCGGCCGACGACTGCGAAATAGCGCACGAACATCTTTGACGTAGAACGTTGCGGCTCAGGTAGGCGGGCTCGACAGGGTCGAAAGGCCCACCCCCGGCGGGACTCGCTAGGGGTGCGAGGGGGCGGATGGCGCGCCGTCGAGCTCGAAGGCCATGTCGTCGACGTAGCAGTAGTACCAGTCCTCGCCCGGCTCGTAAGAGCGCACGAGCGGATGCTCGGACGCGCGAAAGTGCTTGGTCGCGTGCTTGCCTGGCGAGTTGTCGCAGCAGCCGACGTGGCCGCATTCCTGGCAGACGCGCAGGTGGACCCAGTCGTGCCGCCCAGCCGCGGTGCAGTCGAAGCAGCCGGGGCCTGACGGCGTGACGTCGGCGATCTGGTCGAGATGCGAGCAGCCCTTTTGCGTCATCGCCGCTCCATTATTCCCGGGCTCGCGTCACTAGGCTTGGAGCACATGGCCGAGCCTGCCCCGCAGCCGCAGCGCAAGCCGCGCATTCCGCGACACGTCGAGGTCGTCGCGATCGAACGCCCCGCGGCGCGCTGGATCTCGATGACGTTGCGCGGCGAGCAGATGGAGGGCTTCAAGGTCGAGGCGCCCACCGCGCACGTCAAGCTCTTCCTCCCCACCGACGGCCAGACCGACGTGCCCGCGATGACGACCGGGCCTGACGGGCGGCTCGTGTGGGCGGAAGGCGCGGTCCCGCCCGCGATACGGACCTACACGCCGCGCCGGTACGACGCCGCGACCCACACGCTCGAGGTGCAGTTCCTGCTCCACGGCGACGGGCCTGCATCGCGCTGGGCGGAGCGAGCGGAGGTCGGGCACGGCCTCGTCGTCGTCGGTCCGGGCGGCCGGTTCGTGATGGACGGCGAGGCGCGGCGCTGGTGGATCGGTGGCGACGAGAGCGCGCTGCCGGCGATCGGAACGCTGCTCGAATCGCTGCCGGCGGCGGCCGAGGCCGAGGTGCACGTCGAGGTCGCGGACGACGGTGCGAAGCTCGCGCTGCCGGCCCGTGACCGCACGCGCGTCCACTGGCACCCGCGTCGATCACGGAACGCGTTTGGCGCCGAGCTGCTCGACGCCGCGCGGAGCGCCGATGCGCCGGCGGACATGCGGTTCTGGATCGCGTGCGAGGCGGCTGCGATGCGAGACGTCAGGCGCCACCTGCTCGTCGATCGCGGTGTCCCGCGCTCCGCGGTCACGACTCGCGGCTACTGGCGCATCGGACAGACGGACTACCCCGACCACGACTACGGCGAGGACTGAGTCAGGCCGAGCGCTCCGACTCCTCGACCTTGATCGGACCTGGCCGCGCCTGCATCCAGTGGACGAGCGCTCCGAGGGCTGCGCCCGCAAGCGGGCCGGCGATGTAGATCCAGACGTCCGACCACGAGTCGGACCCGAACACCGCGCCTGAGAACGTGGCCGCGATCCCCACCGCGGGGTTGAACGCGGCGCCCGAGATCGGGCCGACGGCGAACGCGCCCGCGGCGACCGCGAACCCGATCGCGATGCCGTAGAACGAGTTGCCCGCAGTCTCGGTGGTGGCCGCGACGTTGAGCACGACGAGCACCAGAGCCGCGGTGAAAACGACCTCGGCGCCCAGGGCGGCAAACGCGTTGTGACCGGTGCCGGGATGGATCGCGACGTGGTGGCCGCTGAGGAGAAATCCGAACGTGAACGCGAGGACGCCGGCCACGACCTGCACAAGCCAGTACAGACCCATCGTCGACGCCGGGATCGCGCCGCGCAGGAACAGCCCGAACGAGACCGCGGGGTTGTAGTGCGCGCCCGAGACATGGCCGCCCATGTAGACCATCGCCGTCAGCGCCACCCCGATGGCGATTGGCGCTAAGACTCCGGCGTTGCTGGAGAGCGCGATCGCGGTGAGGAAGACGAAGGTGCCGACCAGCTCGGTGAGCAGCTTCGCGGGCACGTCAGGACGCGCCGAGGTAGTCGAGCGCGACGCCGGCGAGCGTGGAGCTGCCGATCGGCAGCGCGGACTCGTCGATGTCGAACGTCGCGGTGTGGAGCGGCTTCGGCTCGCTCCACTCCGGGTTCTTCACGCCCAGCCAGAGCATTGCGCCCGGCACCTTCTGGAGGACGAACGCGAAGTCCTCAGCGCCCATCTGCGGCCGCGAGATCTTCACGTTCTCGTCGCCGAGCAGCGCGCGGGCGCTGGCGCCGAGACGCTCGGCCATCTGCGGGTCGCAGATCGACGGCGGATACGACATCTCGAACTCGATCTTGACGTTCGCGCGCATCGCGGCGCCAACGGCGGTCGCCACCTCGCGCACCCGCTGCTCGAGGTGCGCGAAGAGCGCATCGTCGAACGCGCGCACCGTGCCGAGCAGCACGGCGCGGTCGGGGATGACGTTGGACAGCTTGCCCGCGTTGAACGCGCCGATCGTGACGACGGCGGGGACGATCGGATCGACCTCGCGCGACACGAGCGTCTGCAGCGCGACGACGATCTCCGCTCCGACGACGATCGGGTCGACCGTCTGTTGCGGACGCGCGGCGTGGCCGCCGCGACCCTCGACCGTGATGGTGAAACCGTCCGCGCCGGCGAGCAGGGGCCCGGCGCCGTACGACACCTTCCCCGCCTCGAGCTCGGGCCGGACGTGGAGCATGAACGCGGCGTCGACCTTCGGGCCGTCGAGGACGCCGTCGGCGATCATCCGCGCCGCGCCCGCGCCGCCCTCCTCGGCGGGCTGGAACATCAGCTTCACGCTGCCCGCGAAATCGGCGCGGCGGTCGAGGAGCAGCTGCGCCGCGCCGAGCAGCATCGCGGTGTGTGCGTCGTGGCCGCAGGCGTGCATCACGCCCGGAATCTCGGAGGCGAACGGGACGCCCGACTGCTCCTCGATCGGCAGTGCGTCCATGTCGGCGCGGAGAAGCACGCACGGCCCGTCGCCGCGCTCGCCCTTGATCTCGGCGACGACACCGGTCTCGGCCAGGCCGGCTCGAAACGGGATGCCGAGGCTGCGCAGCCGCGCCTGCACGAGATTCGACGTCTCCCGCTCGGTGTACGCCATCTCCGGGTGCGAATGGATCGTGCGCCGGTCGGCCACGATCTTCGGCGCGAGAGAGCGCGCGGCGTCGAGAAGGTCAGCAGACAACAGGCCGACTATATTCCGGCCGTGCTGGAGCCGTACGTGATGACCGTCCGCGGGCCGATCGCCCCGGGCGACCTCGGCGTCACGCTGATGCACGAGCACCTGTTCATCGACCTGCGGCACCTGTGGCACGCGCCCGCCTTCGAATGGCAGAAGGAGGCCGTCGACGCCGGCATCACGCTCGCCGGTCGCGGGCTCCTGAACCTCGACTCCTACGTCAGCCGGACGAACCTCGTGCTGGACGATCCGGACCTTGCGGTCGCGGAGCTCGCGCCGGTTCGCGAGCTTGGCGGCGGCTCGGTCGTAGACCTCACGACCACCGGCATCAAGCCGCGGCCCACGAGCTTGCGCGAGGTGTCCAAGCGGAGCGGGCTGCACGTCGTCTCGGGGTGCGGCTACTACACCGGCGTCACGCATCCTCCCGAGGTCGCCTCGCTGTCCGAGCCGGAGCTCGTCGAGCGCCTGGTGCACGAAATCGATCACGGCATCGGCGGCAGCGACGTGCGGCCGGGGATCATCGGCGAGATCGGTACGAGCGCGCCGATCGAGCCGAACGAGGAGAAGGTCCTTCGCGTCGCAGCCGCGGCGCAGAGGCGGACCGGCCTGGCGATCAATGTGCACGTCGCGATCTGGGGCCGGCAGGCGCTGCACGCGCTCGACGTGCTCGACCGCGCGGGCGCGGACCTCAGCCGTGTCGTCGTCAGCCACCTCGACGAGCTCATCGACCTCGACCACCACCGCGAGATCCTTCGGCGCGGCGCGTACGTCGAGTACGACTGCTTCGGGTCGGAGACGTACTACGACGGCTCGGGACAGCAGGAGCCGAGCGACCGCGAACGCATCGCGGCGCTCATGACGCTGCTCGACGAGGGTTGGGCGAACCGGCTGGTCATCTCGCACGACGTGTGCACGAAGATCCAGCTCCTCCACTACGGGGGCATGGGCTACGCGCACATCCTGCGTTCGATCGTGCCGCGGCTCGAGCGCCGTGGCGTGGACGCGGCGACGGTCCGGACGATCCTCGTCGTCAACCCCGCGACGCTCCTGACCATCGGCGGATGAGCAGCGTGGTTGCGCGCACTGAGGCACTGGCGCGTGGCGTCCGGCTCGAGGTCATCACTGTCGTCTGGATGGCCGCCGAAGCCGCTCTCGCTATCGGAGCCGGCGTCGCGGCGCGCAGCGTGCTCCTCACCGCGTTTGGCGCCGACAGCGTCATCGAGCTGCTGAGCGGGGTGACGCTGCTGTGGCGGCTGCGCGCCGAGGCGCGCGGAGGCCATGTGGGCACCGTCGATCGCGCCGACCGCGTCGCGACGTGGATCTCGGCCGGCCTGCTGATCCTCCTTTGCGTGTACGTCGCCGCGACCTCGGTCGCGGGACTCGTCCTTCGGATCGAGCCGGAGCGCTCGTATCTCGGCATCGGGGTGTCTCTGCTCGCCCTGGTGGTGATGCCGCTGCTGGCTTCACGCAAGCGCGCGGTGAACGCGACGCTCCAGAACCCGGCGCTGCGCGCCGACATCGCGGAGTCGCTCACGTGCGCGTACCTCGCGGCAGTCACGCTCGTCGGTATCGGCGTGGCGGCGCTGACGGGATGGTGGTGGTTCGAGTACATCGCCGCGTTCGCGCTCCTGCGCTGGCTGGTCCCGGAAGCGCTCGAGGCGCTCGAGGCCGCGCGCGGGGATGAGTAAGGGGTACCGTTCTCGTCAGTGAGCGATTCCGACGCGCTCATCCACAACCGCGCCGGCGGATATCGATTCCTGCCGGCCGCGGGCAGCCCGTACTCGGCGGGCATCATTGCGGACCCGGGGCTCGACCTCGTGCGGGTGCGCTTCGAACGGCCCGTCCTCCTCGACGACGCCCTTGCCCTGGCGGGCCGCCACCTCGATCAGGCCGGACGCCCGACCGCGGCGCTCGCCGGCTTTGAGCTCCGCATCGGCCGGCCGTTCAACCGCGAAGAGTGGACGAGCTTCAACGCCGGCTACATCTCTCGCCTCGCGACGCTTGGGCTTCAGGTCGACGGCATGATGAGCGCCGCGCGCACAAATGTCGCGCCGTCCGAGCTCGCCATCGCGCAACCGAGCATGTTCGCGTTCACGTACACCGCCACGGGGACGCGCGGCCGTCCGGCCTACATCCTGTCGGGAGCCACCGAGGAGGCGCCCGGCGATCCTGCCGCGAACGTTGCGTCGATCGTCAGCGTGCTCTCGAGCCGCATGGGCGAGCTCGGCGCGCAGTGGACCGATGCGACCGCCGTCCATCTCTACGGCGTCGACAACGTGCAGGACCTCCTGGTCGACAGGGTCCTCTCGCTCGCGGGCGCGGCCGCGGTGCACGGAATCCACTGGTACCCGTCGCTGCCGCCGATCGAGGGGCTGCGCCTCGAGATCGACGTCCGCTCGATCGGCACCGAGGTCGTGCTCCCGGTCTGACGCGAGCTCTCCGGCGATGAAAGCTGCGATCTGCACCGGGTACGGGCCGCCCGAGGTGCTGAAGATCAGGGAGGTCAAGGAACCGCGGCTGCGCGCGAACGGCGTGCGCATCCGGGTCCACGCGACGTCTGTGACCGCGAGCGACTCATTGGTGCGGAGCCTGCGGTTCGGCGGCTGGCGGCGTTACCTCGTTCGCGTGGCGTTCGGTGTGCGCGCGCCGCGCGTGATCATGGGCATGATCGCGTCCGGCGAGGTCGAGGCGGTCGGGCGCAACGTCACGAAGTTCAAGGCGGGCGATCAGGTCTTCGGCATGGACGGCTTCCGCGCCGGCACCTACGCCGAGATCGTCTGCTGGCCGGCGTCCACGGTGCTCGCCCTCAAGCCGTCGAACCTCAGCTTCGCCGAGGCTGCGGCCATCCCCTACGGCGGTCTCCTCGCGTCCTTCTTCCTGCGCAAGCTCGACGTGCGCGCGGGGCAGCGCGTCCTCGTCTACGGCGCGTCGGGCGCGATCGGAACGGCGGCCGTGCAGCTCGCGCGCCACCGCGGCGCGGTGGTCACCGGCGTTTGCAGCACGGCCAACGTCGAGCTCGTCCGCTCGCTCGGCGCAACCGCCGTCGTCGACTACACGAAGGACGACTTTGTGAAGGCCGGGCCGTTCGACGTGATATTCGACGCGGTCGGGCGGCGGAAGAGCGCGCAGGCCATGGCGAGCAGCGACGCTGCGCTCGCGCCTAACGGCGTGAGCATGTCGGTTGACGACACGTTCCCGCGGTCGACGCCCGCCGACCTGCTGACACTCAAGGAGCTTGCCGAATCCGGGGCGCTGCGCCCGGTCATCGACCGCACGTTTGCGCTCGAGGACATCGTCGAGGCGCACCGGTACGTCGACCAGGGGCACAAGAAGGGCAACGTCATCGTGACGGTGGACGCGAAGGGCCTGTAGGTTTCGATCTCGATGCATCTCGCTGCGTCCGTCGTGCGAACGCTGCACGTCTACCCGGTGAAGTCGATGCGGGGCATCGAAGTCGTTGAGCGCGACGTCGAACCGTGGGGGCTGAAGGACGATCGGCGCTGGGTCGTGCTCGCACCTGACGGCTCGCGTCTCTCCGGTCGCGAGGATCGCCGTCTCCTCGGGTTCAGCGCAATCCCCCGCGAAGGCGGCGGGGTCGAAATCCTGGCCGGCGACGGTTCGGCGATCGAAGTCCGCGCTCCGTTCAACGGGGAATTCGCGGCCACGTCGATCTCGCGGCTGAACGTCGTGCGGCTCGCCGAGCCGGCTGTCCACGAGTGGCTGTCCGATCGGCTGTCCAGGCCCGCACGCCTCGGCTGGCTCGACGATCCGAGCCGAAGGCCCGTTTCGCCGGCACACGGCGGCCTCAACGGGGACGCCTTGAGTCTCGCCGACGCTGGTCCTCTCCTGCTGACCAGCGAGGCATCGCTGCGGCTGCTCAACGAATGGATAACCGCGTCGACCGACGCCGGCCAGAAACCCGATCACGCCGTGATGGCCCGCTTTCGACCGAACGTTGTGGTGGGCGGCGTCGATGAGCCTTTCGCCGAGGATGGCTGGTCACGAGTCCGCATCGGAGGCGTGACCTACCGACAGTCGGAGCAGTGCGACCGCTGCATGATGACCCTGATCGAGCCGAAAACGCTCGTTCAGGGCAAGGAGCCCCTGCGTTCGCTCGCGCGGCATCGGCGTCGCGACGGCAGGACGTGGTTCGGCATCCGTCTGATTCCCGAATCGATCGGCCGGATCGCGGTCGGCGATCAGGTTGACTCGGAGTCCTGACGGACTCGTCGATTCACAGCTAGCAGGGACACGCGCGCAAGGGGACGTTGCCTTATCGAGATGTCGTTCGACCCCAACGCGCGACTCGACCCGGGCGAGGTTCGCGACGTCCGCGGGTCTGGTGGCTTCGGCGGCATCGGCGGGCGCGGGATCGCGCTCGGCGGCGGTGGCGGGCTCGGCCTGATCATCCTCGTGGTCTACCTCCTCCTGGGCGGCAATCCAGCCAACCTCGGCGGCACGAACACAGCGCCGGGAGCGGTGACCTACCCCGGCCACAGCAACATCGCGCAGGAGTGCCAGACGGGCGCCGACGCGAACACCAAGGAGGACTGCCGGATCGTCGCCTACGTCGACAGCGTCCAGAAGTACTGGAACGACGAGTTCGCGAAGGACGGCCGCAAGTACGACCAGGCGCAGACCGTCCTGTTCACCGACTCGATCGACACCGGGTGTGGAACGGCGACGTCACAGGTCGGGCCGTTCTACTGCCCGCAGGACGGATACGTCTACCTCGACATCGGCTTCTTCGACCAGCTCAAGACGCAGTTCGGCGCCAAGGGCGGATCGCTGGCCGAGGGCTACGTCATCGCGCACGAATACGGCCACCACGTGCAGGACCTGCTCGGCAACCTTTCGTCGAACTCGAGCCAGCAGGGCGCGACCGGGCAATCGGTGCGCACGGAGCTGCAGGCCGACTGCTACGCCGGCGTGTGGGCGAACCACGCGGCGTCAACCGGCTTCCTCGAACCGCTGACGCAGGCTGACATCAACTCGGCGCTGGACGCGGCGGCGGCCGTCGGCGACGACCGCATCCAGAAAGAGTTCCAGGGCCACGTGAACCCGGAGGCGTGGACGCACGGCTCCTCGGCGCAGCGCCAGAAGTGGTTCTCAACCGGCTACCAGACCGGCGCGATGGCCAACTGCGACACGTTCCACTCGGCGCTGTAAGGCCGAGCGCGGCCGCCTAGCCGGCGGAAGGGGTCAGGTCCCTGTCCTCCATCTCCCAGGTGTGGTCCATCGTGTGGAAAGCCGTGTGCCGGATGAGGAACCGCAGCGGCCAGGTCCGAGCCGGCTTGCCGGCGGCATGGAAGGACCGGATCGCCGTGGAGTACGCGTCGCGGTACGCCATCAGGCCGGCCTCGTCGAGCACGACCGCACCATCGGTGCTGCGGACCTCCACCTTCGTCGCCCAGTCCTGCTCGACTGCCTCGACGTGACGGACGATCTCGTCGCGCTCGCGGCCACCGCCTCGCGGTCCAGGGCGCAACTGCGGCGAGACCCGCGTGCGCACGGCGTCGAAGGTCTTCCAGCATCCCTGCATCAGCTTCAACTCGCGTTCGAGCTCCTCGCGCGACATCGCCGCGCGGTCGAACTTCGAGAACGCAAACGAGATGCCCCAGAAGTCGGTTGAGCCCGTGCCTGTGTAGCGCTCGGCGACCTGGATCTTTGGGCGGGCAGGGAACGTCGCGGCCATGCCCGCCAGCTTCACGACCTTCGCGTAGCGCGGCAGGTAGGCCTCGAGCGTGGCGACCGCGGACTCCTCGGTCTTCGCTCCTCGCTCGAGACCCGGCCAATCCGGCGCCACCGCAACGACCTTCTTGCCCTTCGGACCGGCCTCGAGCGTGACCCTGAGGGTGTCAGTCATCGTCGGGCTCAATCCTCCCGGTAGTACTCCATCCCGAGGTGCGTGATCTGCTCCTCGCCCATCAGCCAGCGCAGCGTGTTCTTGAGCTTGGTCTGCTGGATGAAGAGGTCGTGTTCGGGATAGACGCTCGCCGCGTGCTGCGGGCTCTTGAAGTAGAACGACAGCCACTCCTGGATGCCGCGGAGGCCGGCGCGCTTGGCGAGGTCGCTGAAGAGGACCAGGTCGAGGACGAGCGGCGCGGCGAGGATTGAGTCGCGGCACAGGAAGTCGACCTTGATCTGCATCGGGTAGCCGAGCCAGCCGAAAAGGTCGATGTTGTCCCAGCCCTCCTTCGAGTCGCCCCGGGGCGGGTAATAGTTGATCCGGACCTTGTGATAGACGTGGCCGTAGAGCTCCGGGTACAGGTCGGGCTGGAGGATGTGCTCGAGCACGCCGAGCTTTGATTCCTCCTTCGTCTTGAAGCTGTCCGGGTCGTCGAGCACCTCGCCGTCGCGGTTGCCGAGGATGTTCGTCGAGTACCAGCCGTTGAGCCCGAGCATGCGCGCCTTCAGCATCGGCGCGAGCACTGTCTTGATCAGCGTCTGGCCGGTCTTGAAGTCCTTGCCGCAGATCGGCACGCCCTTCTGATTCGCGAGGGTGACCATCGCCGGCACGTCGACGGTGAGGTTCGGCGCGCCGTTGATGAAGGGCACGCCCTCCATGAGCGCCGCGTACGCGTAGAGCATCGACGGCGCGACGGACTCGTCGTTCGCTTCCATCGCCGCCTCGAGCGAGGCGAGGTCCGCGTGCGCGGGCGTCTCCTGGATGAAGATCTCGGTCGACGCGCACCAGATCATCACGAGGCGGTCGCACGCGTGCGCGTCCTTGAACTCGCGGATGTCCTTGCGGATCGCCTCGGCGAGCTGGCGCTTGTTCCGGCCGGTCTTCACGTTGGTGCCCTCGAGGCGGCGCACGTAGGAGCGGTCGAAGGCCGCGGGCATCGGCTCGATCTCGCGCAGCTCGCCGGCGACGGGCTCGATGTGGGCCGTGCGGTCGAGCACGCCGCACTTGATGGCCGCCTGGTAGACGTTGTCGGCGATCGGGTCCCAGCCGCCGAAGATCAGCTGGTCGAGGGACGCGAGCGGGACGAGGTCCTTGATGAGCGGCGTCCGGCCGTCCGTCCGCTTGCCGAGGCGGATCGTGCCCATCTGGGTCAGCGAGCCGATCGGCGTCGCGCCGCCACGGCGGATGAGCTCCACGCCTGCGATGAAGGTGGAGGCGACGGCGCCGAGGCCGACCATGAGGATGCCCAACCGGCCGCCCGCAGGTTCGATCTCGTGGGCGGCGGACTCGACGAAGTCGCGCGGCTCGAGGACCACGCCGCGCTCGCGGGCGAGGGACATGAGGGGCTGGTGCCACTGGGAAGGGATGCGACCCGTGGCGGCCCAGTGCTCGACCGTGCTCTGGCCGCGGCCGAGGAGCGTTGCGAGGGCGCTCTGGCCGCCGAAACGGCGGATGACTCGCTCGGCGGGGTTGTGGTCGTTCGGTTCCATCCCACGACCCTAACGGTTTTTTCGTTACCCAGCAAGGGCGGTTAGCCAGAACCCCTCCCTGGCCCTCCCCGCTCCCGGGGAGGGAGGGGACTCGTCTCACGTCTCCTCCCGCTTCGCGGGGAGGTCGGGAGGGGACGAAACAGTCACTCCAGCCTCCTCCAGGCCCCGGTAATCGCATCGGTTGGGGGCGTTACCGAGCTAGGAGCCCCGAACCAGATGAACATCCTCGCCTTCCTGTGGTCTCCGCCGAGACACGGCTGCTGAGCCGGGCGCTCTAGCGCCCGGGCCGACCCGCCTCGACACCCTCACCGGCATGCGGTTCATGGCCACGGTGCCGATCGTGCTCATCCATGTCGGGTCGAACTTCTTCGGTCCGCCCTGGCTGCGCTCCGCCTTCGGCTACGGCTACATCGGCGTGTCTTTCTTCTTCGTCCTCTCGGGCTTCGTGCTGACGTGGTCTTCGGACCACTACGTCAGCGCGCGCCGGTTCTGGTGGCTGCGCTTCGCGCGCGTCTGGCCGGCGCAGGCGCTCGTCGCGGTCCTGGCGCTCGTGGCGATCCAGCAGGGCCGGCCGCCGGGCTGGCCGGCGGGCGCCGCCGACCTCCTGCTCCTGCAGTCGTGGTGGCCCAACTCGCGCGTCTACTTCGGCGGCAACGGCGTCAGCTGGTCACTGTCGTGCGAGGCGTTCTTCTACCTCATGTTCCCGCTGCTCGTGCTGCTCGTCAGACGCCTTGATCGTCGGGGGCTGGTCGTGCTGATCACGCTCGTCGTCTCTCTCCTCGTCACCACGCCCGCGATCGGCGAGTGGCTCGGCCTTTCGGGGCAGCTGAGGTACTGGCTGTTCTTCATCCTTCCGGGTTACCGGCTGCTCGAGTTCCTCCTCGGGATGGTCCTCGCCCGCGCCGTGCGGCATGGGCTCCGCGTGCCGCATCCGCGCATCGCCGTGGCCGTCAGCGGGCTGGCTTTCATCGGCCTCATCGCCGTGCTCGTCTGGGCGTCGGGCTACGGGTGGTATCCCGAGCGGCCGTGGACCGCGATGCTCGTCCTCCCCGTGTTCGCCGCGCTGGTGCTGACGGGCGCGACCGCCGACCTGCAGGGGTGCGCGGGCTGGCTCGCGTCGAGGCCGTTCCGATGGCTGGGCGCCATCTCGTTCGCGCTCTACCTCGTCCATCAACCGCTGTTTCGCATCACGCACGCGTGGGGTTGGTGGACGGCGCGCGGCGACCTGCTCGGGGCGGCGGCGTTTGTGGGCTTCTTCCTGCTCGCCGTCGCGGTCGCGGGCCTGCTGCACCACCTCGTCGAGAAGCCGATCGAGCGCCGGCTGCGCGCGATGCCGGTCGGCGCCTGAGGAGAGGTTCGGCCCCCCATATACTCCGCGCCGTTGGCCGATTTTCACGCACGCGCGGTCGTCTTCGACAAGGACGGCGTGCTGGTGGACACCATGACGATGATTCGCGCCGCCTGGACCGAGTGGGCCGCGGCTCGCGGACTCGATGCCGGCGATGTGCTGGCGTCCATTCACATGACGGGCGTTGAGCTGGTCAACCGATTCGCGCCGTCATGCGATCCGGTCGTCGAGCTGAACTGGGTCGCCGCGCGCCAATCCGGGCTCGGTCGATCGATCGTCGCCTTCCCCGGGGCGAGTGAGCTGATTGCAGAACTCCCACGCGACAGGTGGGCGATCGTGACGTCCGGGCGTCGAGAGACAGCGACGGGTCACCTGCATGAGGCCGGCCTTCCGGTTCCCGATGTCCTGATCACCGCAGAGGACACGCCGCGCGGAAAGCCCGACCCCGCGGGCTACCTGCTGGCAGCCCAACGGCTCGGCATTCCGCCGGGCGAGTGTCTCGCGGTCGAGGACAGCCCGGCTGGAGTGCAGGCCGCGGTCGACGCCGGAATGTTCGTCGTGGCGGTGACCAACACGTGTGGCGCCGAGGAGCTCACACACGCTCACGCGGTCGTCGGCTCTTTGAACGAGGTGAGGCTCGGGCTCGACATCCCGCTCATTCCTTAGATCGAGCGAGCTCGAAGACCTCAGGCCGTGACGGCCACCCGCGGTCGAGGGACGACCGCGAAAGCGCTGAGCGCGAACCAGGTCGGGAATGCGCGCCGGAGCGCCTGCGGTCCCTCGACCTCGAGGTCGCCCGACCGAATCGCGTCGCCCCACCTCAGGTCACCGCGCCAGACGCGGGTCAGCGCGCGAAGCGTCCCGGTGACCGTCACATCGACCTCGAAGCCCGGGTCGTAGTCGCATACGTCGGCCGCCTCTCGCGTGAGCACAAGCCACCAGTTGCGCGTGCCGGCCGCGACGTCACTGAACCGGAATGCGATCACCGTGCGCCCTGACGGCAGCTCCTCGAGGGCGATGCGGCGATGCATGTCCCACAGCAACAGCTTGGGGTCCAGGTCCTCGTCTCCCAGGTTGCCGATCCAGCGGATGCCCCACGTGCCGAGAGCCTCGACGACGGCCTGCAGCTCCTGTCCGGCGTCGGTAAGCACATAGCGGACGTCACTGCCCTCGGCATGCCGCTCGACGAGGCCCGCCCGAACCAACTGCTGCAGTCGCTTCGAAAGGAGGGTCGGGTTCATGCGCGGCACGCCGCGCCGGAGGTCGTTGAATCGCGTGCTGCCAGAAACGAGCTCGCGCACGACAAGCATCGTCCACCGCTCGTCGAGCAGCTCCATTGCCTTGGCGACCGGACAGAACTGGTGGTAGGCGGTACCCATGGCGGCAAGCGTATCGCCGGCCCGCCGAGATGCCAGTACAGATTTCGTACTGGTACCCCGGCGAAGCCGGGGGTAGGTTCGTCGGCATGATGCAGACAGCCACCACGAACGAAGCGGATCGTGCCCTGAAGGCGAAGCACCGTGCCATGTGGGCGATGGGCGACTACCCGACACTGGCGGCCGACCTCATCCACGGCCTGGGCCCTGCCCTCGTGACCGCGTGTGGCATCACGGCGGGTGACCGCGTCCTCGATGTCGCCGCGGGCTCCGGCAACGCGTCGATTCCGGCCGCGAGCCTCGGCGCTCGCGTCGTCGCGTCCGACCTCACGCCGGAGCTGCTCGACAGCGGGCGCGCGCAGGCGACAAGGCTCGGCATGAACATCGACTGGCGCGAGGCCGACGCCGAGGCGCTGCCCTTCGCGGACGGGGAGTTCGACCACGTCATCTCCTGCGTCGGGGTGATGTTCGCGCCGCACCACGAGCTCAGCGCCGCCGAGCTGGTCCGTGTCTGCCGGCCGGGCGGGACGATCGGATTGATCAGCTGGACGCCGGAGGGCTTCATCGGCCAGATGTTCGCGACCATGAGGCCGTACCAGGCGCCACCGCCGGCGGGCGCTCAGCCGCCGCCGCTCTGGGGCAACCCGGATCACGTTCGTGCGCTGCTCGGCGACCACGTCGTCGAATTCACCGAGGCGCGCCAGGCGGTCACCGTCGATCACTTCGCCACGCCGGAAGCCTTTCGGGACTACTTCAAGTCCCGCTACGGACCGACGATCGCCACCTACAAGAGCATCGCGGACGACCCCGACAAGGTCGCCGCGCTCGACCGGGACCTCGCGGACCTCGCGAGCCGCCACGACCGCGGCACGTCCGCGACCGTGCTCGACTGGGAGTACCTGCTGGTGGTTGCCCGCAGGCGCTGACCATCTGTCGTCGGGCTAACCATCGAATCCCACTCCCCAGCGCCCTACGTCGGAACCTGCCAGGTGCGCGTTTTAGTACTAACGAAACAGCGCCTTGCGTCACGTTGCCGTAAGGATTGGAGGCTTTAATGGCAGTTCCCCAAACGGCGCGTTACGCCGGTGAACGAGCGGCAGCGCATCCCGTACTTCAGCTGCTCGAGCGGGTGGGCTACGTAGCTCGCGGCGCCCTTTACGCCGTCATGGGATTGCTTGCCCTGAAGGTCGCGGCCAGCGCGCCAGGCGGACGGGCGACCGACCTGACGGGCGCTCTGGTCTTCCTGATCGGCAACCCGTTCGGAAAGTTCGTCTTGATCGTGATGGTCGTCGGGCTGGCCGCGTATGCGGTCTGGGGCCTGATCAGGGCGATATTCGACCCGCTGCATCGCGGCAGTGACGCCTCGGGCCTGATGGCCAGGCTCGGCTTCGTCTCGAGCGCGGTGTCATACGCGGCGATTGCGCTTTTCGGCCTGAGGCTTCTGATGGGCACCGGCAGTGCGGCGGCCGGCGACAGCACCCAGAAGACTGCGGCCTCCCTGCTTGCGCACCCCTTCGGCGGAGCGCTGACGATCCTCGTCGGCCTTATCGCGATCGGCGTGGGCATCGGCCAGTTCGTCGAGGCCTACCGTGCCACCTTCAGGAACGACTTGAAGGGCGCCGAGATGACGCACAACGAGCGGAGCATCGTGGTGTTCCTGGGGCGTTACGGCATGGCGGCACGCGGTGTCACCTTCCTGGTGATCGGCTATTTCCTGATCCAGGCGGGCATCTACAAGACCGCGAGCCTCGCGCACGGCTTCGGTGGAGCGTTCGTGTTCTTGCTGAGCCAGCCCTTCGGGCATCTCCTGCTCGCGATCGTTGCGCTGGGCTTCGTTGCTCTCGGTCTCCACTCGATGGCCTGCGCGCGCTGGATGCGACTGGGCGGGTCGTCCTACGTTGCTTCATCAAAGCCTGTCGCCGCGTGAATCGAGGCTGAGCGGGCTGGAGTAGCTGATTCGTCCCCTCCCGGCCTCCCCGCAAGCGGGGAGGTGACTTTCCATGCTCCCTCCCCTCCCGGCCTCCTCTAGCAGGCTGGAGTAGCTGTTTTGTCCCCTCCCGACCTCCCCGCAAGCGGGGAGGTGACGGTCACTCGATCGCGGTGGCCAGGAGCGCGGCGGAGCGTTTCACGCTTTCTTCGCCGCCGACCAGGGGGTCCTCGTACTCCAGGCTGATCGTCCCGTCGAAGCCGTGCTCCCTCAGCGTCTTCACGAACTTGTTCCACCACTCGGCGGGCCGGCCGTCGCCGACCGTCGCGAACAGCCACGGCATCTCCTCCGGCTGGCCGAGCCAGCGGTTGTCGAGCATGCCGTTGAGGGCGAGGTTCTCGCGCTGCACGCGCGTGTCCTTGCCATGCACGTGCGCGATGCGTGAGCCGACCGCGGCGATGATCGCGAGCGGATCCATGCCCTGCCAGAAGAAGTGGCTCGGGTCGAGGTTGATCGCCAGGTTGTCGCCGAGGTCGCGGATGAGCTTGAACGTCGCCGTGTTGTAGACGTACGTCCCGGGGTGCAGCTCGAAGCAGATCTTCAGCTCCGGGTGCTCCGCGCGCGCGAACTCGACCATCTCCTGCCAGTACGGCTTGACCTTCTCCTCCCACTGCCACGTGGCGATGTGCTCGTACTCGGGCAGCCAACCGCCCGCCGCGAAGTGAGGCACGTCGGCGCGCCGCCCGGGAGGCCCGGGGTTGCCGGACATGCACACCACGCAGTTGACTCCAAGCTGCGCAGCGAGCCTGATCGTGTCGCGCAGGTGGCGGTCGTGGAGCTTCGCCATCTCGGGTCGCGGGTTCAGCGGGTTCCCCGACACGTTCAGCGCCGAGATCGTGAACCCACGCGAGCTGATCGAGTCGACCCACTTCTTGCGACGCCCGCCGCTGCGCAGCAGCGCACCCATGTCGCAGTGCGGCGCGGGCGAGTAGCCGCCGGTCCCGATCTCGACGGTCGTGATGCTCGGGACCTCGCGCTTCGTCCAGTCCAGGACCTCGTCGAGGGACCACTTGAGGAATGCGTCGGTGAAGAGTCCGATGTTCATTTCACAGCTCCAAGCGTGAGGCCCCGCACGAAGTGGCGCTGCACCAGCAGGGCGAAGATGACGATCGGCAGCGCGCCCACCACGCCCGCGGCGGCCATCGGCCCCCACGCGATGGTGATCTTGCCGATCAGGGTCGAGACGCCGACGGGGATGGTCTGGGAATCGGGAGTGGACGTCATGGTCAGCGCGATCAGGAAGTCGTTGTAGATGTTGATCACGCTGAAGATCGCGGTCGCGGCAAAGCCCGGCGCGGCAAGCGGCAGCACCACGCGGACGAGCGCCGTCAGGCGGTTGTCACCGTCCACCAGCGCGGCCTCCTCGATCTCGCGCGGGATCTCGGCGAGGAAGCTCTGCATGAGCCAGATCACGAATCCGGTGTTGAGGCCCGTGTAGATGAGGATCAGGCCAAGCCTTGAGTTCAGGAGGTGGTAGTTCGCGAGCACGATGTAGAAAGGGATGACGAGCAGGATCGACGGCAGCATGCGCACGAGCAGCACCACGACCATCGCCTGCTGCTGGATCCAGCTCTCGGTGGGCAGCTTGGTCAGGGCGTAGGCGGCCGGCGTTCCCAGCATCAAGCTCAACGCCACCGAGAGGGCGACCACGACGATGCTGTTGAAGAGGAACGGTCCGAAGTTGTAGGTGTCGAAGAGCCGGTAGAAGTTGTCCAGGGTGGGCGCCCGCGGCAGCAATTCGAGGCCGGAGAAGATCTCCACCTGGTGCTTGAAGGACGTCGTGATCATCCACCAGAACGGGAAGAGCGCGAAGATCTCGGCCGCGATCAGACCGAGATAGACGAGGGCCCGCGGCCACCGCGACCTCATCGCGTGCCGGGGCCCAACCGCACGAGCCGGATCGCCACGGCGGCCAGCGCGAGCACTGCCGCGAGCAGGATCACGACCATCGCCATCGCACGGCCGTACTGGGTGAAGAGGAACGCCGTGTTGTACGCGTAGATGCTGAACAGCTGCGTCGACACCCCGGGTCCGCCGCGGGTGAGCACGTAGATCTGGTCGAAGGTGCCGATCGCGTCGATCGTGCGCAGCACGATTGCGGTGAACAGCACCGGCCGCAGCATCGGCAGCATATGGTCGAAGAAGACGCGGATCCGGCCCGCGCCGTCGATCAGCGCGGCCTCGAGCGGCTCCTGGGGCAGGCCCTGAAGCCCCGCGAGGAGGATCAGGAACATGAGGGGCGTCCACTCCCACACGTCCAGCAGCACGACGCCGAGGAACGCGGTTGTCTCCGATCCGAGCACGTGCACACCGCGCACGCCAAAGAAGTTCATGACCGGGTCGGCCACGCCGATATCCGACGCGTAGATGAGGCGCCACATCACGCCGACGACCACCGGCGCGACCGTCATCGGGAGGATGATGCCGATGCGCCAGAGGCTGGCGCCTCGCAGCTCGCGGTTGACGAGCATCGCAAGCGCGAGCCCGAGCACCGCCTCGATGACGACGCACAGCACGACGTACTTCGCGGTCGTTTCGAGCGCGGTGATGAAGGTGTCGTCTTGCAGGACGTTGAGGTAGTTGTTGATCCCCGCGAAGCCGAGGTCGAGGCCGTACCTGAACTGGCGCACGCTCGCGATGAAGCCGTAGATCAGCGGATAGACGCTGACCGCCGCGAGCGCGACCCCGGCCGGAATCAGCAAGAGGTAAGGGCCGGCGGCCACCGAAGGCCGCCGGCCGCGGATGACTTTAGAAATAGCCGCCCTGCTGCTTGAGGTAGTTGGTGATCTCCTTTGAGGCCTTGGTGAGCGCCGACTGCGCGATCGAGTGGTAGTTGCTCTTCTGCTGCAGCGCGGTGACGAGCGCCTCGTTGAGGTGCGTGCCGAGGATGTCCTCCATCTTCGGCTCGTCCGGCGTGTGCGGCTTGGCGATCGAGTTGTTGACCGCGTCGGCGATGGCCGGCAGCCAGCGGTACTTCGAAGCGATGGTCGGGTCGGTCAGCGCCGCCTTGGTGACCGCCGCGGAGCCGTTGGTGTTAGCGAAGTCCATCTGGACCTGCGCGCTCGTGAACCATTCCAGGTACTTCTTCGCGCCCTGCGGGTTCGGCGCACCGGAGGCGATGCCGCAGATGAACGTGCCGATGGCCGGCCCGCTCTTCTCCTGGCTCGGCGTCGCCGCCATGTTGATCTTGCCGACCACCTTCGACGCGGTCGCGTCATCCACGACGTGGCTGAGGCCGGTGTATTCCGTGAGCGCCGTGCAGTTGCCCTGCAGCAGCACCTGGATCTCCTGGTCGGTGTCGAACTCCGCCACGCCCGTCGGCATGTAGGGGATGAAGCTCAACAGGCGCTCGAGCGCGCCGACGCCTTCAGGACCCGCAAACCCCGGCGACCAATCGTCGTTGACGAAGTTGCCGCCGTACGAGTTGAGCAGTGGCAGGTACGTCTGCACGATCGGGTTGCCCTTGACGCCACGCGCCGACCAGCCGTACGGCCCGCCCGGCTTGGCCTTCGCCGCCGCCACGGAGGCGATGTCGTCCCATGTCTTCGGCGCGTTCGGGAAGAAGTCCTTGTTGTAGTAGAGGATCTCGACGTCGTCGATGATCACGATCGCGTACAGCTCGGGGGACTTGCTCGCGAAGTCCTTCATCTTCGCCCCGACCTTCGGCGGCCAGTAGCCCTGGTTGAGGCCGTTGGTGAGGATGTCCTGGTTGACGTTGAAGCCGAGCTTGTCGAGGCTCTGGATCACGTTGCCGGCCGCGAACTCGGGCACCCAGTTGTCGTCCATGACGTAGATGTCGTAGGCGCCCGTCTTGTGAAGACCGTCGTTCTTCGCCGCCTGGTACCAGGCGTCGTAGTTCGTCTCGTTGTACTGGACCTGGATCCCGGTCGCTTCCGTGAACTTCTTGTTGAAGATGTCGCGGATCGGGGTCATCGCGTTGTCGGTGAAGGTCCCCATCACGATCTTGCCGCCGCCGCCACTCGAGCTGGTGGTGGTCGAAGAGCACGCCTCTATGAGCGGACCGGCGCTGAGCCCGGCCGCGCCGATCAGGCCCGCCTTGAGTACGTCACGCCTGCTGATTGGCCGCCTGAAGATCGAATCCGACACTAGTCATTCCTCCTGTTGCTGGTGGATGGCCCGGTGCTGCCCTGCACCAGCCGGCCGTTCTCCTTGTCGAAAAGCACCGTCCGAACGGCGTCGGGGCGGACGCCGCACTGGTCACCGATCTGGCCCTGGAAGCCGGCCGCCTCGCGCACGTTGACGCGATCCGCTCCCACGTTCACCGAGACGAGCGTTTCGTTGCCGAGCGGCTCGACGACGTAGATCTCGCCCGCGAACGTGTCCGCGGCGCCGCGCATGGTGATCTGCGCGTGCTCGGGGCGAAAGCCGAGGATGCGCTCCTCCTTGGCAGAGCCGGCCTCGACGGGGATGCTGCCCTCGGGCCGCTCGAACCGGCCGCCCTTCACCGCGCCCTGCAGAAGGTTCATCGGCGGCGAGCCGCAGAACCCGGCCACGAAGAGGTTGGCGGGCCGCGCGTAGATCTCGGCCGGGGTCGCGAGCTGCTGCAGGCGGCCCGCGGACATCACCGCGATCAGGTCGGCCATGGTCATCGCCTCGACCTGGTCGTGGGTCACGTAGACGGTGGTCACGCCGAGCTCCTTCTGGAGGCGCTTGATCTCCGCACGCATCTGGAAGCGCAGCTGCGCGTCGAGGTTGGACAGCGGCTCGTCCATCAGGAAGGCCTGCGGCTCGCGTACGATCGCCCGCGCAAGCGCCACGCGCTGCCGCTGGCCGCCCGAAAGCTGCCGCGGGTAGCGCTCGAGGTACGGCTCGATGTTCAGCATCTTCGCGACCTTCTCGAGGCGCTCGCGCCGGCCGGCCTTCGAGACGTCGCGCGCGCGGATGCGCAGCGGGTAGTCGATGTTCTCGGCGACCGTCTTGTGCGGGTAGAGCGCGTAGCTCTGGAACACCATCGCGATGTCGCGGTCGCGGGGCTGGAGGTTGGTGACGTCGCGCGGGCCGATGAAGATGCGCCCGGCGGTCGGCGCCTCGAGCCCGGCGAGGAGGCGCAGGGCGGTCGTCTTGCCGCAGCCGGAGGGCCCGAGCATGGCGAGGAAGCAGCCGTCGGGCGCCTGCAGGTCAAGTTCGACCAGGGCGTCGACGCCGCCGAACCGTTTCGAGACCTGCTCGTAGCGGAGCTCCACCGATCAGCTCTGGGGCGGCCGATTGAAACGTTCCAATTCCGGAGCGACCTTGCCACGGGAGGGCACGTCTGTCAAGGTCGCCGCCCTAGTGCTGGGCCGTCTGCTCCTCGGGTTCCTCGTACCAGCGCACGCGGTCGCCGACGCGGTTGCGGAGCTTCCATTTCGTGCTCTTGGGCGCCTCGTCGATGCGCTTCCAGAGCGACGTGAGACGGACGGTGATCCGCTCGGTGACCTCGGCCTCGAGGCCGTAGGAGCCGACGTTGGTGACGCAGCGCTCGACCGTCGCCCTGGTCGTGCGCCACAGGCCCCAGTCCTTCGCGCACAGGCTCGCGATGTAGTCGACCTCGATCGCGGTGCTGTCACCCTCGCGGAGCTCGTGGTGGTAGGCGAGGTTGAAGATGTCGCGCTGGTCGCGCTCGGTCAGCTCGACGATCTGCAGCTTCGTGAGCATCAGTTCGGCAAGGGGCACGGTGAGCGGGTCGAGCTCGAGGCGGTCGGAGATCGGGATCACGTGGCACATCGAGAAGTCGCCGATGAACACGTCGAGCTTGCGCTGGTTCGCCTCGTCGATGAAGAGCAGGCGCCTGGAGCCGTGGAACGCGTTGAAGTGCTCGTCCGCGGTGTACCCGGCCGCGGTCAGCACCTCGGTGACGCCGCGCTTGCCTCCCTGCTTCGTCGACACGTCGATGTCGCCGACCTTCCGCGGCAGCAGCGGCTTCTCGTCCGGCGCCTGGAGATGGACCGCGACGCCGCCCAGGACGCGCATCAGGACCCCGAGGTCGTTGGCGGTCTCGACCAGTCGCTTCGACTCGTCCACTGGGTTCTCCAGCGGAAGACGGCTACCCCGAGGTGAAGAGGAAGTCGAGGTAGTCACCGTGCGCGTCGAAATCTACGATGATGCCGCGCAGGACGTCCGACGAATACTCGCTGCCCGGGTTGAAGCACATCGTCCTGCCGATCTTCTGGGCGCCCTTCGACTCGTGGATGTGCCCGTGCAGCCCGACCACCGGGTGGTACTTCTTGATCACGTCGCGGACCGCCTTGCTGCCGACCGGGATGATGCTCGGCCGGCCGCCGCGGATGACAGGCATGAGGGCCTTGTCGAGCTCGGACGCGTAGTCGAGGCCTGAGCCGTACGGCGGGTTGTGGAAGTTGGCGACGACGCGCGCGCCCTTCGGCGCCGGCTCGAGAATGGCGGCCAGGCGCCGCTCCAGCTCCTCCTCGGGAAACTCGCGTTCGGTGTTCCAGGGCGTCGGCGTCACGTCGCCGCAGCTTGCGAGCAGCACCGGCCCGATCTCGCACAGTTCGCGCTCGGGGCACTCGATGCGCTCGGCCGAGCGGAGCACGGGGTCGATGGCCACCGGGTCGTCGTTGCCCGGCGTGATGATGCAGCGCACGCGGTCGTCGAGCCGCTCCGCCGCGAGCTTGCACCACCCGTCGACCTGCTCCGCGATGGCCGCGGTGAAGGCGTCGACGAGGTGGGCGGGCTCCCGCTCCATCCGTTCGAACTCGTCGTCGCCCGCGATGACCGAGTAGAACCCGATGCGGTTGATCTCCGAGCGCAGGCGCTCCTCCTCGGCCACCGGCACGCTGACCTGCTCGCCGCGCACCTTCGCGCTCAGCGTGCCGTTGTGGCTCCGGATCGGCACCAGGCCCTTGCCCGCGATGTCGCCGCCGAGCACCAGCGCGTCCGCCTCGTAGACCTTCGCGGCCGCGAGGAACTTCCGGAAGCACCGGTCCGAGCCGTGGATGTCGGTCGCGAAGAAGACGCGGAGGGCCCGCTTCTTCCCCGAACCGGCCATCAGGTCGTGGACTCTATGCGATCACTCCGGGGGCAGCTCCCGCATCGCGAGCGCCATGTCGATCGAGGACGACTGCAGGCGGCGCTGGCGGACGATGAAGTAGATGATCGGGCCCGAGAAAAAGATCACGAGCAGGGAGCCGATCGACACGGCGCTGAAGGCGCCGAACACGTTGGGCTTGGCGATGATCACGCCGACGGTGAACAGGGCGCCCAGCGTGGACAGCGCGCCCCAGAGGGCCGCGGTCGGGATGCCGCCGACGCGGTCGACGTCGTTCGTGGCCGGGTTGCGGATCAGGTCCGGGCGGCGGAACGGCAGCACGAGCGCCGAGATCGACCCGCAGAGCAGGACCAGCGCGAAGAAGAGCGCGAGGTTGGCCGAGATCGCTGCGATGTTGAGGATCGAGCCGCCGATCGTGAATATGATCGCGATCGCCACCGCGACGATCACGGCGTTGATCGGGGACTGGCTGCGCTCGCTGATCTTGGCGAGGCTGATCGGGAGGATGCGGTCGAAGGCGAGCGCGAACATGACGCGGGTGACGACCGCCACGAAGGCGAGGTCCACCGCGAGCTCGGCGGCCGGGACCGCGAGGCCGATGAAGATCTTGGTTATCGGGTCGCTGGACAGCACGAGGCCGTAGCCGAGGCCGCCGGCGTTCGCCTGCAGGCTCGTGATCGCGCCGTAGCCGGCCGCGTCGGTCGTGCCCGCCTGCGCCTGCGCCTGCATGAAGTCGAGGCCGATCGTGTTGACCATGAGCAGCCAGACGCCGACCCAGACGACGATCAGCAGCCCGAGGCTGATGAGCGACGCCCAGATGTAGGTGCTGCTCGGCCGCTTGAGCTCACCGCCGACGTAGTAGGAGTAGAGAACGCCGTTGTAGTTCAGGACCATGAACGGCACGACGAGCACCGACGCGCCGAGGTTCACGCCGAGGGCCACGCCGTCGTGCTTGGCCAGGTTGATCACGTCGTTGTAAGCGGTCGAGTGGCCGCTGAACGCGCCGAGGGCGTTGACGAAGTCCTGGTGCGAGTGGGTGGCGAAGAGGAAGCCGAGGATGATGAAGGCGAGCACCTGGAAGATGACCAGGGCGAGGATGAACTGCGCGATCCGGCGCAGCGAGAAGATCGAAGCGAGGCCCACGACGACGAGGAACAGCACCGCGAAGATGACCAGGCCGGGAGCGCACGTCACCTGGATGCACTGGGTCGTGGCCGCCATGTTCCCGCCGGCGTCGCTGATGCTCGAGCTGCCGAAGGCCAGGCCGAGCGCGTTGAGCGCGAGGGGGATGTAGTTGGCCGCGAAGTTCGCGTTGGCGGCCAGCGTGTAGCTGAAGCCGACGGCGCACGCGATGCCGACCATCGTGCCGACGGCCGGGTGGATGATGCGGGACATGTAGATGTACTCGCCACCGGCGCGCGGGATGGCCTGCAGCAGGTAGCGGTACGCGAACATGGCGATGAACCAGATGAGGGCGCCCAGGAGGAGCGGTAGGACCATGTCGACCTGGGAGAAGTTCAGTAGGCCGCCGTAGAAGTTGATGAACGTGTTGACGACGGCGACGGAGGCGAGCGCGATACCGGTCGCGGCGGGGATCCCGAGCTCGCGGACCAGGCCCGAGGCCTGCCGCGTGAAGAGCCCCTGCGAGGCAGGCGTCTTGCCCCCGGTGGCCGCGCCTCTGTTCATGGGCGTGGTGGACATGTACTTTCCTCCCCTCACCTCCCCGGGACGCTCAGAGTCCCGATTTGGAAGGTTCCAAGCAAGATAAGGGATGCCCCGGGAGCCGTCAAGAAACGGTTCCGGGGACGCCGACCCAGCGGTGCGCGGCCGCGGCCTCCTCGATCGCCTGGCACACCGCCTGCACCGCGGCGCCCTGTGCGAAGTCGGGCTCCCACGGGCCGTCGGGCCAGCGCTCGAGCAGGTCGCCGAGGTGGTTGACGAAGCTCGCGCCGTAGCCCACGCCCTGCCCGATCGGCCACCAGGACTTCGCGTAGGGGTGTGACTCGTGCTCGGCGCGGATGCGGCGCATGCCGTAGAGGCCGGGGTCGTCGGAGCCGTCGCCGAAGCGGAGCTCGTTCAGCCGCGCGTATTCGAAGACGAGCGTGCCCCGGTCGCCGTTGACCTCGACGGTGAAGTCGCACGGGCGCCGCACCGCGGTGCGCGCGACCTCCATGACGCCGCGCGCGCCTGACCTGTAGCGCAGGAGCGCCGAGGAGGCCTCGTCGACCGTCACGTCCTGGCCTGAGCGGGCGCGCACGAAGGTTTCGGACTGGCCGCTGACCTCGGCGATCGGTCCGACCATCCAGAGGGCGAGGTCGAGGAGGTGGCTGCCGAGGTCGGCGATCGTGGTCGCGCCCATGGCGCGGTCGAAGCGCCAGTCGAAGGGGATCTTGGGGTCGACGAACTCGTCGGAGAGCCAGGTCGCGCGCCAGAGGCGGATGTCGCCGACCGCGCCCTCGTCGATCATGCGCTTCATCAGCGAGACCGCCGGCAGGCGGCGGTAGTTGAAGCCGACGGCGTTGAGCACACCGGCCTTCTTCACCGCCGCGGCGGCTTTGGCCGCCTGCTCGAGGGTGACCGCGAGCGGCTTCTCGCAGATCACGGCCTTGCCGGCCTCGGCGGCGGCGATGGCGATTTCCGCGTGCGTGCCCGGGGGCGTGCAGATGTCGACGATCTGGACGTCCTTGCGCTCGATGAGCTCGCGCCAGTCGGTGGTCCAGGCGGCGAAGCCGTAGGCGCCGGCGGCCTTCTCGACCCGGTCGCGGTCGCGGCCGGAGATGACGGCGAGGCGCGGCTTGCACGGCAGCGCGCGCATCACGGGCAGCGCGGTGTAGGCGTACGAGTGGGCGCGGCCCATCATCCCGTAGCCGACCACGCCGATCCCGACTTCGCTCACTTCACACTCGCGGCGGCGCGCTCGGACGCTTCGATTGCTGCGGCGGCGTCTTCGCCGCCGGCGCCTTCGCGCTCGGCGCCGCCGGCGTGGCGGGCGAAGCTCTCGGCCTGCGCCCTCACCGCCGCGAAGAACGTGTCGTCGGCGGTCGGCGGCCAGAGGAACCGGCACTCGCGCGCGTCCTTCGTGCCGAACACCTCGACCTTGCAGACGTCGCCGAGGGGATAGCGGCGGCCGAGCGAGATCAGCGCCGACGTGCCTCCCGACAGCTCTCCAAGCGCCTGTGCGCTCTCCGGGTCGCCCGGCCACGGCTCCTCGGCGACGCCGGAGGCATGGGCCGTGATGGAGACGAACTCCTGGCCGGTCAGGAATCGGGCCTGGTCGAACTCGTGCACGCCCATGTCGACGAAGATGCCGCCGCTGTGCTGGCGGAAGTACATGCTCGGCGGGCTGCCGTCCCACTGGTAGCACGCCACCGCGTAGATGCCGCCGAGGTCGCCCGCGGCGATGCCCTCGCGGAGCTCACGCAGCATCGGCACGAAGCGGCGCCAGAAGCCGATCTGCAGCGGCACGCCGGCCTCGGAAGCAAGGCGCGTGGCCTCACGCGCCTCCGTCACGGTCACACCAAGGGGTTTCTCGCACAGGATCGGGACCCCTGATGCCACGAGCCGCTTGACGGTGTCGAGGTGGAGGTCGCTCGGCACGCAGACGATGACGCCGTCCAGGCCGCCGGCGTCGAGCATCGCGTCGATCGAGTCAAAGACTCGCGCGTCGGTCGACGGGATCGTGCTTCTCGTCTGCTCGGCAGGCTCTGCGATGGAAACGACGCGCGCGACGTCCGAGTCAGAGATCGCGCGCAGGTGGTTGCGGCCCATCCTCCCGGCGCCGGCCAGGCCGAACCGAAAGACCGCCACGGCTCAGAAGCCCCGGGCCTGGAGGAACTTCCGGTTGTCGCGCTGGTCCCGCGCCGGGGTGCCGAGCGGGTTGTCGGGATCAGGCAGCACGTCCTGCTCGACGACCAGCCAGCCGGAGTAGCCCTTGCGCACCTCGGCCAGGACGGCGTCGACGTCGAGGTCGCCGTCGCCGAGCCGGCAGAACGCCTTGCGCTTCCAGATCTCGGAGACCGGGGCAACCTCGCGGATGATCTGCTCTACGACGTCGCGCCTCGCGTCCTTCATGTGCAGGTGGTTGATGCGCGAGCGCCACTCGCGCATGGCGACCACCGGGTCGCCGCCTCCGAGCAGCAGGTGGCCGGTGTCGAGGCACAAGCCGATCTCCGTCAGCTCGAGGACCTTCTCGATCTCCCACACGGCCTCGATGTACGTGCCGGTCTCGTGATGGAAGGTCGGCTCGTAGCCCCGTTCGCGGCAGCGCGCCAGCGCCATGGCAACGCCCTCTGCGAACTTCTTCCAGCCCTCGTCGTCGAAGCCCAGGCTGTGATCGAGAGCTGCCTGCCCCGGACGGGCGAGTCGAGCCTCATTGCCGCCGTGCGCAAGCGTCGGCCGCGGCTTCGGCTCTCCGGCGTGCACGGCGTCGAAGATGTCGAGCAGCCCGTCGAGGCCGGGCATCGCCTGTTTCATCGCCGCGGGGTCGCTGAACGGAAGCTCGAAGAAGCCGCCCGCGAGCCCGAGCTTGCGGCGGCGCAGCTCCTCGCCCAGCTCGTCCTTCGCCGCGAGGTAGCCCGGCGGCCCGAGGTCGATGCCCGCGTAGCCCGCCGCTGCGACCTCGTCCATCACCATCGCGCCATCCGGCACGTTGGGCAGGATGCCGACGGTGAGCTCGAACGCGCCGTAGCTCACGGGTGCGTTGGCGATGACGATGGTCATGTCGCGGACGGCCTCTCGAGCGGCTTGCGGCTGCGGTGCACGTCGACCACCGCCTTGCACAGCGCGATGTCGTGCAGCGTGTCCTCGGCGGACGTCACCGGCTGCTTGCCGGTCGTCGCGCATTCGTGGAAGTGCACGAGCTCCTGCTTGAAGCTCTCCTCGTAGGAGACGACCTCCTCCATGCGCTGCGTCTCGGCGTACTTCGGGGTGCCGGTCTCATCGATGAAGAGCGTGGGCGCGCTGCGCAGGAAGGGCGACGGGAACGACAGGGTCATGCGCCGCTTCGGCGTGTAGAAGGCGAACTCCATCTGGTAGCGCGCGATCTCCGGCAGGTCGACCCAGAGAAGGACGACCTGCGTGCTGCCGTAGCGGAACACCGCGGTCAGCCCCGTCTCGTGGATGTCGGACCACAGCAGCTCGTCGGGCTCGCCGAGCGTCCCGCGCATGGCGTTGATCTCGTGGACGAGGCTGTCGAGGAGCACCGCGTGGTAGGCCCACCGCGAGAGGTCGTCCACCTCGCCGATCGCGCTCTTGATCCGCGCCTGGTTGTCCGCCTTCAGCGACTCCGCGAGCGAGGCGTCGAGCGGACCGCCCTTGCGAAGGTTGTAGTGGCGCACGTACGGGTCGATCGGCGACTCGAGCGTCGTGATCCGGACCAGGCGCAGGTCCTCGAGCTCCTTCGCCCTCTGCTGCAGGCGCAGGTACGCGGGGTCGTAGCGCTTGTTGTAGGCGACCATCAGCGTCTTCTTCGCCGCCTTGGCGGCGGCGATCATCTCGCGGCCCTCGGCGACGGAGAAGCACATCGGCTTCTCGACGAGGACGTGGCGGCCGGCCTGGGCGGCGGCGATCGCCGCGGGCGCGTGGCTGCCCGAGGTGAGCACGAAGACCGCGTCGAGGTCGTGGGCGACGAGGTCCTGCCACTTCTCGAACTGCGCGGGCACGTTGTACTCGCGCGCGCACGCCTCCCGCACGTCCGCCGAGAGGTCGCACACCGCCGCGATCTCGTAGCGGTCGGAAAGCTCGCGGAGGTAGTGCAGGTGCATCACCTGCGCGATGAGCCCGCAGCCGATCACCCCGACCCTCAGCCTCTCCGCCACCCTCGACTCCCCCGTTCGAAAATTACCGCTGGAACGTTCCATCGCAAGCTAATAGAATCGGGACTGGGTGTCAATCGGCCAACCGGCCGGTGGGGCGGCGGCGCATATGCTGGGAGCCAGATGAAGGTCAGCTACAAGAGCCCTCTTCACGAGATGACCCAGACCACCCCGACGGTGCTCTGGAACGACTCGGCCGACCTCGACGAGCTGCGCTACGCGATCGAGCACGGCGCGGTCGGCGCGACGTGCAACCCGGTCATCGCGCTCGGCGTGCTGAAGAAGGACCTCGCGGCGTGGAAGCCGCGGATCAAGGAGCTGATGCGCGAGATGCCGGGCGCGACCGAGGACCAGCTCGGCTGGAAGCTCGTCGAGGAGATGTCCGTGCGCGCAGCCAAGCTGCTCGAGCCGGCATTCGCCGAGCACCGCGGGCGCAACGGCAGGCTCTCCATCCAGACCGACCCGCGGTTCTATCGCGACCCGGCCGCGATCCTCGACAACGCCAAGCGGTTCGCGGCGCTCGCGCCGAACATGATCGTGAAGATCCCGGTCACGAAGGCCGGCGTCGCGGCCATCGAGGAGGCGACCGCGGCGGGCATCAGCATCAACGCGACGGTGTGCTTCACGCTGCCGCAGTGCGTGGCGGTGGCCGAGGCGGTCGAGCGCGGGCTGAAGCGCCGCGAGAAGGAAGGCAAGGACATCGCCGCGATGGGCCCGGTGTGCACGATCATGGTCGGCCGCCTCGACGACTGGATGAAGGTGTACCTCGAGAAGCACGACATCTCGGTGGACCCCGGCATCTGCGAGTGGGCCGGCGTGGCGGTGTTCAAGAAGACCTACGCGCTCTTCCGCAAGCGCGGGTATCGGATCCGGCTGCTGTCCGCGGCGTTCCGCAACCACATGCACTGGAGCGAGGCCGTCGGCGCAGACGCGGTCGTGTCGCCACCGTCGGCGTGGCAGAAGCGGTTCAACGCGAGCGACATCGAGGTGCGGCCTCGAATTGACGACCCGGTCGACCCGAAGATCGTGGAGCAGCTGCTCGCGAAGTTTCCGGACTTCGGCCGCGCCTACGAGGAGGACGGCCTGGCGGTCGACGATTTCGACTCGTACCCGCCGACGGTGCGCACGCTGCGCCAGTTCAACGGCGCGTGCACAGACCTCGACGTGCTCGTTCGCGACGTGATGCTTCCCGAACCCTCATAGCGGCGCGATGAAGACCGTGCGGCTCACGATGGCGCAGGCGCTCGTCCGCTTCCTTGCCGCGCAGCAGGTCGAGCGCGACGGCAAGGCGCAGCGCTTCTTCGAAGGCTGCTTCGGCATCTTCGGCCACGGCAACGTCACCGGCGTCGGGCAGGCGCTGGCCGAGTCGCCGGAGCTGCTGACGTACTACCAGGCGCGCAACGAGCAGGCGATGGTCCACATCGCCGCGGGGTTCGCGCGCATGCGCAACCGGCTCGCGACGCTGGCGTGCACGACGTCGATCGGCCCGGGCGCCACGAACATGGTCACCGGCGCGGCCGCGGCCACGATCAACCGGCTGCCCGTACTCCTCCTCCCCGGCGACGTCTTCGCGTCCCGGCGTCCCGACCCGGTGCTGCAGCAGCTCGAGGTGCCCTGGCGCGGCGACGTGAGCGTGAACGACGCGTTCATCCCGGTCAGCAGGTACTTCGACCGGATCCAGCGGCCCGAGCAGATCGTGCCGGCCGCGCTCGCGGCGATGCGCGTGCTGACCGACCAGGCCGAGACGGGCGCAGTCACGCTGGCGCTGCCGCAGGACGTGCAGACGGAGGCGTTCGACTACCCGGGCGAGCTGTTCGAGCCGCGGATGTGGCGCATCGGCCGGCCGCTGCCCGACACCGCGGCGCTGGATGCGGCCGCGGCGGCGATCCGGGGGTCGCGGCGGCCGCTGATCGTCGCGGGCGGCGGGGTCATCTACTCGGAGGCGACGGCGGCGCTCACCGCCCTCGTCGCCCGGACGGGCATCCCCGTCGCGGAGACGCAGGCGGGCAAGGGCGCGCTGCGCTTCGACCACGCCGGCGCGCTGGGCGCGGTCGGCGCCACCGGGACGCTCGCGGCGAACCGCATCGCGGCCCATGCCGACCTGGTGATCGGAATCGGCACCCGGTACAGCGACTTCACGACCGCCTCAAAGACCGCGTTCGCGCAGGAAGCCGTTCGGTTCGTCAACGTCAACGTCGCCTCGTTCGACGCCGGCAAGCTCGGCGGCCTCCCATTAATAGGAGACGCGCGCGCGACCCTCGAGGCGCTCGACCAGCGGCTCGGCGGCTGGACGGTGGACGCGGGCTACCGCGCCGAGTGCGAAAAGCTCCGCGAGGAGTGGGACCGCGAGGTCTCGCGGCTCTACGGCCTCGAGCACTCGCCGCTCGCGGCGCAGTCGGAGGTGATCGGCGCGGTCAACGAGCTATCAGGCGAGCGGGACGTCGTCGTGTGCGCCGCGGGCTCGATGCCCGGCGACCTGCACAAGCTCTGGCGCACGCGCGACGCCAAGGGCTACCACGTCGAGTACGGCTACTCGACGATGGGGTACGAGATCGCCGGCGGGCTCGGGGTGAAGATGGCCGACCCGAGCCGCGAGGTGTACGTGATGGTCGGCGACGGCTCGTACCTGATGATGTCGCAGGAGATCGTCACCTCGATCCAGGAGCGCAGGAAGCTGACGGTCGTGCTCGTGGACAACCAGGGCTTCGCGTCGATCGGCGGACTCTCACGGAGCAAGGGGACCGCCGGGTTCGGCACTCGCTACCGCTACCGGTCCGACGGCTCGCTGGGCGACGATTCCGCGCACTCCGACGGCGAGGCGCTTCCGGTCGACCTCGCGCTGAACGCGGAGGGCCTGGGCGCGCACGTGTTCCGGACGAAGAACGTCGAGGAGCTTCGCGACGCGCTCGTGGCGGCGAAGAAGATCGATCGCACGGTCGTGATCCACGTCCCCGTCGACCGCTACGAGGGCGTGCCGTCGTACGAAAGCTGGTGGGCCGTCCCGGTGGCCGAGGTGTCGAGCGTCCCCGAGGTCGAGGCCGCGCGAGCCGAGCACGAGCGCGCATCCGCGAAGCAGCGGTGGCACCTGTGACGCAGCTCGTCGACGTCACGCCCCAGAGCGCCGGCTGGAAGTACGTCGGCTTCGAGGTGCACCGGCTGAGCGCCGGCGAGAGCCTCACCCGCAGCACCGATGGGCGCGAGGCGTGCGTCGTGATGCTGAGCGGCCGCGCCGACGTGCGCTTCGGCGAGCACGAGTGGAAGGGGGCCGGCGGTCGCGAATCAGTCTTCGACGGACCGTCCGATTCGGTCTACGTGCCTCCGGGCGGAGAGCTGTCGGTGGCGTGCGCGTCGGCGAGCTGCGAGGTCGCGATCGGCTGGGCGCCGGCGCAGCGTGGCGCCGAGCCGGCGCTCATCAGGGCGGCCGACGTGCGCGTGTTCAAGCGCGGTTCCGACCGGACCGAGCGCACGATCCACAACATCCTCATGGAGGACCGCCCGGCCGAGTCGCTGCTCGTGACCGAGGTGTACACGCCGGGCGGCAACTGGTCGAGCTACCCGCCCCACAAGCACGACACCGACGACCCGCCGCGCGAGACGTACCTCGAGGAGACGTACTACCACCGCCTGGCGCGGCCGGGAGGCTTCGGTGTCCAGCTCGTGTACACCGACGACCGCAGCGTGGACCGGGCGGAGCAGGTGCGCGACGGCGACGTCGTCTTCGTGCCGCGCGGCTACCACCCGGTGTCGGCCGCGGCGGGCTACGACCTCTACTACCTGAACGTGATGGCCGGCCCGGTGCGCCGGTGGTGCATCACGACCGACCCGCAGCACCGCTGGCAGCTGGACTGAACCGCTTGCGCCGCTCGCCGACGATCCTCGACGTCGCGGACCGTGCCGGCGT